>OLOZ01000039.1_pt1 | contig 136023 bp, 118 predicted proteins | sample 1673021 | NCBI WGS metagenome assembly OLOZ01 (sample SAMEA3136747, study PRJEB25190) | human gut metagenome | biome: human gut; feature: human-associated habitat; material: faeces | place: Austria | collected 2013 | reverse complement strand
TACGTATTACCGCGGCTGCTGGCACGTAGTTAGCCGGGGCTTCTTCTGCAGGTACAGTCTTGACTCTTCCCTGCTGAAAGCGGTTTACGACCCGAAGGCCTCCGTCCCGCACGCGGCGTCGCTGCGTCAGGGTTCCCCCCATTGCGCAAGATTCCCCACTGCTGCCTCCCGTAGGAGTCTGGGCCGTGTCTCAGTCCCAATCTGGCCGGTCGGTCTCTCAACCCGGCTACCCGTTGTCGGCACGGTGGGCCGTCACCCCGCCGTCTACCTGATGGGCCGCGGAGCCATCCCCTCCCGCCTGGGCTTTGCCGGGGGCCGCATGCGCGGTCCCCGGGTCGTCGGGCATTACCCGCGGTTTCCCGCGGCTATTCCCGAGGAGGGGGCAGGTTCTCCACGTGTTACTCAGCCGTTCGCCACTCGCTTCCCCCCGGAGGGGGGTGCCGTTCGACTTGCATGTGTTAGGCGCGCCGCCAGCGTTCATCCTGAGCCAGGATCGAACTCTCCGTCCAAAGGGGGATGTGAGACATCCCCCGGTATCAGACGCGAGGCGTCCGTCCGGCCAGCTTCGTCGCTGATCGGATCCATTCGATTGAAAAAAGCTTCTTGGTTAGGAAATGATGGGGCCTGCCCGACGGGCAGGCCTTATCAAGTTATACTTCCGTACACATTCGCTCATACTTCGAGATGGTATGATTTAGTGCATCTGTCCCGGATGGAGTCGATTCGCGATCGCTCCACCCGCGGTATCCGGTTCTCAAGGTACCCGCGCCGGCCCGCCTTGCGGCTGCCGTCGCGCAGGGATTAATGATGCCAGAGGGAGGGACGCCCGGGGACGGGAATATCGGTCTCCACATCTAGCACACAATCGGGGGGGCTTTCGGGCCCGCCCCGTGGCGCAAGGGGACCGGGCCCGCGGGCGCGGGGCCCTCACATATACGAAGGCCCCGGCATCCGAAACGCGGCGCATGCCCCCTCCAATCGGAGCATGCGCCGCGACTTTCGCGAACTCGCCTATATCTATATATGTACCGGCCCTACATCGGTGTGCCAAATGGCCGGCTTTCGCTAGATGCCGCCGTACTCGCCTCTCACGATGGCGGTGCCGGCCTCGAGCATCTCGTCGCGAAGCTCAATCGTTCCGGCCTCGGCATATATACGCACGACGGGCTCGGTTCCGCTAGGACGAAGCAGCAACCAAGACTCATCATCAAACTCCATGCGCAGGCCATCGCGATGGCTCACATGCACCGGCGCCCTGCCCACGATGTTTTGAGGGTTCAGCCCCGGCATAAGCGTCCGAAGCATTTCCACTTCCTCGTTTTGCAGGCGGATATCGCGACGAGCATAGGCAACGGGACCATAATGCTCATCAAGCTCGTCGATGAGCTGGCCCAGAGTTTTGTGCTCCTTCGCCATCATCTCGCACAGCAAAACATGTGCATACAGACCATCGCGCCCGGGAAAGCGCTCGGGAAAACCAATCCCCCCGGTTTCCTCGCCACCGATGATCACGCCGCCTTTTACCATCTCCTCATATATGTATTTAAAACCGATGGGCTTTATCGCGAGGGGCAAACCGAGCTCACGAGCCATGCGACGCGTCTGAATCGACCCCGTGAGGCCCATGGCAACACGCCCATGGGCGCCGTGGTGCTTAACCAGATGCCCCAGGACAAGCGTAAAGACCCGATGGGCGTCGATGTAGCGTCCGCGCTCGTCGACTGCAGAAATACGGCTACCGTCTCCGTCACAGATGAGGCCGGCATGAGCCTTGGAGGAGAGGACCATCCGCTCGCAGTCGTCCACCCACGGCTCAATGGGCTCGGGGCGCAAAGTCTGTGCATCAGGCTCGTCCGTACCGTGGATCTCAATCGTCTGCACGCCGAGAGGGCCCAGCACAGCGGGAAGATACCCTCGAGCCGAGCCATACATGGGGTCATACACCAATTGCAAACCGGCTTCGGCAATCGCCTGAGTATCGATATTCGAAAAAAGGCTTTCGAGATATGGCGAGACGATATCCTTCTCGATAAGGGGACCGCGCGCCTCGGTAGCCTCAAGAGGAATGGACTCCTCCAACGCGTCAATCACATCGGCGGTGCCCGTGCCGCCATCGGCCATACGAACCTTAATACCCAGGTAATCGCTTGAATGATTGGAACCCGTAATCATCAGGCCGCCGCATGCGCGCGGATCGTTTGCAATCGCCCAAGACAGCGCCGACGTAGGCGTGTAGCGATCGGAAATCATGGCAACAAGGCCAGCACCCGCAACAACCATGCCCGCAAGACGCGCCGCTTGCTCCGCACCCTCGCGGGTGTCATATCCTATGTAGACGATGGCACCCGAATCGGTGCGAGACCACATCTGCGCCGCCGCATCCGCAAGGCGCACGACGTTTTCCTCTGTAAAGTCGCCGTCACGCCGTGCGTACCAGCCGCCTGTTCCAAAATGAATAATCGTGCTCATCTGCACTCTTTCTTACTCAATAAGGGCCGCACAAGCCGTGCGCCCCACACATGCATCTGTCACCAGAATAGTCACTCTTCGACAAGCCGATGGCATGCGTCAAGCTCCTCGGCGATAGCACATGTCGATGCAGGCGTGGCCCCACAGCACGTGCCGATGATGCGAGCGCCATCGGTCGCCCATTGCACAGAAGCGGTGGCGAGGGCCTCGGTATCTTCGCTCCACCTGAGGCAGCCCTCATCATCGCGCATCGGAAGGCTCGCGTAGGGACGCACCATGATATATCCGTGCGAAGAGCTTGCCATACGCGGCACGCACAACGTCGCCGCAGCGATAGAACAGCAGTTAACGCCTACCGCTGTAGCACCGTGCTTCTCGGCCCAAATGCAGGCCGCCTCGACATTCAGACCATCACCCAGCAGATTGCCCTCGTCATCGACAGCAAAGCTGATAAACATAGGCATGCCATCTGCAACATCTGCAACACCAGCAACAGCAGGCTCGAGGTCACGAATTGACGTAAAGGTCTCGAGCATACATGCCTGAACACCCGCGGCGAGCAAGGCGTGCGCTTGCTCACGATAGGCGTCTCGTGCAAGACGATATTCTGGCTCATCCTTGTGAAACCACTCGATGCCGCACGGGCCAATCGAACCTACAAGATTTTGGCCGCCCGCCGCATGAGCTGCCGCCACGGCCTCCGCGCACACCAGATTGACGCTCGACTCGATATGATCGCGCTTGAGCGCCGGCGCTGTTGCCTGGAATGTATTCGTGAGCAAAATCTGAGCGCCCGCATCGGCATATTGCTGATGAATACGCGTAACCTCCTGAGGCTCCGCCACATTCCAATAGGCAGCGGGAACATCTTGGGCGCCCAGCTCCGATGCGAGCATCGTCCCAACAGGCCCCTGCATGAGCACGGCGCCCGTCGAAAGAAGACCGAGCAAGCGATCGGCGCCCGCCCGGTCATAAGAATCGGTTGAATACAGCTGATTTTGGTCTTGATCCATCGGTCTAATCCTTGCCGAGCCGATTATTCCTCGCCGATGCTTATACCCTGCTTCTCGAGATAATGCAGCCACCGTGTCATCGTATCCTCAGATACTGCATGCTCCATCATGCAGGCCTCTGCATCAGCGCGCTCGGCATCGACACCGAGCTCTTGCGTTAGGAAGGCATTCAAAAGTCGATGGCGATACCACACCGCTCGCCCCAGCTCACGGCCTTTCTCGGTAAGCAGAACCTTGCCGTAGTGAGATTGCTCGGCCAAGCCACGCTCCTTGAGCGCACTGATGGCCTTATTAACCGATGCCTTTGAGACATCGAGGTGCTGGGCGATATCGACAGAGCGGATGCCTTCGCTAGAGCCGCTCTCTTCCTCGATGCGAACAATGCACTCGAGATAATCTTCATTTGCAACTGTGAGATGCAGCTCACGAGAAGCATCAGTGGTATCCATGGGCACGCGTCCTTCCTAAACCGTACACCTAGTGTAGCGCAACGGCGCCACAAGCCAACAACCCGACCGTGCTAGAGTAACAGTCGTCAGCACATTGAGCATAAGGAGTCACTATGTCTGATACCCCGATGAGCGACGTCGTACAGCGCTTCTTCCGCTACGTTCAGGTTGATACACAATCTGCCGACGAGCACTGCGACCAGGTTCCCTCGACCGCCTGCCAGTTTGATCTTGCCAATCTTTTGGCTGACGAGCTGCGCGCACTCGGCGCTGAGGACGCCTACGTAACCGAGAGCTGCTACGTTGTTGCGCACATCCCCGCAAGCAAAGGCGCCGAGGATAAGCCCGCACTTGGTCTTCTCGCCCATATCGACACCACCGAGGCCGCCCCTGGCTTTGGCGTAAAGCCCCATATCGTGCACTACGAGGGTGGAAACTTGGTCGCCGGCGTTGTCGATGGCAACGAAGTCGCAATCGGCCCCGACATGCTTTCCGACCTTGATGGCCTAGTGGGCGAAGACATCATCTGCTCGGATGGTTCCACGCTGCTGGGCGGCGACGACAAGGCCGGCGTTGCCGAAATCATGGCGCTCGTGGCACGCATTCACGAGGATCCCTCCATCAAGCATCCGCGCTTGGGCATCTGCTTTTGCCCTGACGAGGAAATCGGCCACGGTGCCTCGCTTCTGGACATCCCCGCGTTTGGATGCACCTACGGCTACACCGTTGACGGCGGCGCCGTGGGCGAGCTTGAGTGGGAGTGCTTCAACGCCGCCGAGGCAACTGTTCGTTTTGAGGGCTATTCCATCCATCCCGGATCAGCCAAGAACCGCATGGTGAATGCGAACAACCTGTTCGTTCAATTCCAGAGCCTGCTGCCCGCGCATATGCGTCCCGAACACACCGATGGCTATGACGGCTTTATCCACTGCGAAAGCGTCTCGGCAACCGTCACCCATGCCACCGCTCGCTATATCATCCGCGATCACGATGCCGAGCTGTTCCAGCAAAAGATCGACCTTATGCAGCGTGCCGCCGATTTTATGAATAACGAGCTTGACCGTCCGCGCGTGACCGTCGAAATCAAGCAGCAGTATCGCAACATGGCAGAAATCGTAAAAGACTATCCGCAGCTCGTAGAGATCGTCTGCGATTCATACGAGGCCCTGGGTATCAAACCCCTCGTCCTGCCCATCCGCGGTGGCACCGATGGCGCGCAGCTCTCTTTCCGCGGTCTCCCCTGCCCCAACCTGGGCACGGGCGGCTATTGCGGCCACAGCGTGAATGAATTTGTTGTCGTTTCGCAGATGGAGCGCGTCGTTGACGTTTTGCAGGAGCTTGCACGTCGCTTTGCCGAGTAACGGCGCTTTAAAGCAAGCACCCTCAAGCAAGTACCTCTCGTCTCTTGCTTACAAAAAAGCCGCCGAGCTTGTGCCCGGCGGCTTTCTTTTTAATCTTCGGAGCTCGTTTCTTCTTCCGATGACGACGATGTGCCCTTATCGGTTCCGTTGCCAAACGAACGAGAATCGTTGTTGGCAAGGTCGGCAATCGTACTCGACTCACCCGAGGAAGAGCCCATGGACTGCGGGCCTTGTGGATCCTCACCGGCATCGACGCGCTCCATCATCTCCTTGAGCTTGTCCTCGTAGACAAAGACGTAACTCTGGCCGTCGATATATGTATCCTCGCCCGCCCAAGACGGCAGGTTGGCCGACCACATGTTATCGGTATCCATGCCGCGCATCGCGTTTGCGAGCGACACGATATCCTGCACGCCCAGATCGGTGACGACCATGTCGGAGAGAGACTCGATGACACCAGGCAGGCGCGTGATGTCCATGTTGTTGAGCACTGCGTTCGCAAGGGCACCGATGACCTGGCGCTGATGGCGCATACGCGTATAGTCGCCGTCGGCATACTGGTGACGCGCGCGGCAGTACGTAAGCGCCGCTTCGCCATCCATGTGCTGCTGCCCTGGCTCAATCGTAACCGGACCGGCCTCCGGGTCATCCACGCCGTCGGTAGCGTTGATATCGATGCCGCCCACAGCGTCCACAAGGGTCTTCATGCCATCAAAGCTGATCTCGGCATAGTGGGCGATTTCGACATCGCACAGCTCATTAATGGCATTGACCATGCCTTCAGCGCCATCGTAGGCGTGTGTTGCATTAATCTTCATGGTCGAACCCTTGTACTCGACCTTCGTATCGCGCGGAATGGAGATGAGCGTGACCTGTTTGGCCTTAGGGTCAACACGCACAAGGATGATGGAGTCGGCACGATAGGCAGTGTCTCCCGGACGGCCATCGGTTCCCAGCAGCAGCATGTAAAACGGATCGCGCGTGACATCGGAATCGGTAAGAGACGAAAGCAGTCCGCTGGTAATGATCTCGCCGTTATTGAGCTTGGAAACAATCTTGCCAAACCACAGACCGCATGCCGTAACGCCTGCGATAAGCACGCCCATGAGCGTAAGCAAAATCGTGCGGCGGATGCGCTTTCCGCGTTGGCGCTGACGAGCGCGCTCTGAATAGCGGGCCACGTTTGTGCGACTGTAAACACGGCTGCTCGATTCGTCAGCCGCAGCACGCATCTGCTGTACGGATTTTTTTCTCATAAGAAGGACCTGTCTAGTCGTCAATAGGATCGGGGACGGTGACGCGCTCCACATGCGCCCCCAGCTCTACGAGCTTCTTTACGAAGTGCTCGTATCCACGGTCAATGTGATGGATAGCAGAAACCTCAGTCGTGCCGTCGGCAATAAGGCCAGCGACGGCAAGCGCAGCGCCGCCGCGCAAATCGGGGGAGGTGACCTGAGCGCCCGAGAAGCCCTTGACGCCATGAATCATGGCGTGGTGGCTCTCGATGCGAATGTTTGCCCCCATGCGCACAAGCTCAGAGGCGAACATGAAGCGATTCTCGAAGATGTTCTCCGTGATGACAGAGCTGCCATCTGCCAGAGCGGAAAGAACCATAACCTGAGCCTGCATGTCGGTGGGGAAACCCGGGAACGGCAAGGTCTGGATGTCCACCGGGCGAATGGTGTCAACGCGGTACACGCGCACACCGCCCTCGATGCGCTCAAAATCGATGCCCATGAGCTCGAGCTTTTTAAGAACCATGCCCAAATGGTGCGGAGCGAATCCAACCACCTCAACACCGGCATCGCCAGCCATCAAAGCGCCCGCAACGATAAAGGTGCCGGCCTCGATGCGATCGCCAATCACGCGATGCGTAACAGGATGCAACTCAGAAACGCCCTCGATCGTAACGACAGGAGTTCCGGCACCGGTGATCTGGGCGCCCATCTCGTTGAGCATGTTAGCGAGGTCAACGATCTCGGGCTCGCGCGCAGCGTTATCGATAACTGTGGTGCCCTTAGCGCGAACCGCTGCCATGATGAGATTCTCCGTGGCGCCTACGCTCGCAAACTCAAGCGTAACGGTCTCGCCGTGCATTCCCTCGCCGGCGTCGGCATAGATGTAGCCATGCTCGGTATCGAACTTCACGCCCAGGGCCTCAAGACCCAAAATATGCATATCGATCTTGCGGGCGCCCAGGTTGCAGCCGCCGGGCATTGCGATTTTCGCCTTGCCCATACGGCCCAACAACGGACCGAGGACCGCCGTAGACGCGCGCATTTTGGCAACGAGCTCGTACGGCGCTTCCCACTGATCGACAGCAGAAGTATCGATAACCAGACTATGCTCGTCCACGACCTCGATCGTGGCACCCATGCCCTTAAGAACCTTGCCCATCACGTGTACGTCGGAAATATTGGGCACATTGGTAAGGGTGGTTTTGCCCGGAGCAAGCAAGGTTGCAGCCATGAGCTTGAGCGCAGAGTTCTTAGCGCCCGAAACGCACACGCGTCCCTCGATCGGATGACCACCTTCAACGCGGATGATATCCAAACCTGTCCCTTTCAAAAAAAGGCCCGGGAGCACAAGTCTCCCGGGCATGATGTCCATCGCATTGTTGGCAGAGGATGAATCCCCAGTACCTATTTTGCAAGCAGTAGCTTACACCATGCGATTTCATTATAAAGGTAGGCGCGACACGCATCGTCTTCCGACAGATTCCTCAGGTTGTCTTCAAAACCTTGAAGTTCAACCTTAACCTTCTCGGCATCGACATCCGTCAGATCGCAGGCCCGCTCGGCCAGCACGATAACGGTGTCGTCGGCAATTTGAGCATAGCCGCCGCCCACCGCAAACGTGTGGTCGACCGTGCCCATCTCCTTGTCGCACACGCGCACGTAACCGTCTGTGATGGTACAGATCTCGTTCGCGTGCTTGGGAAGAATGCCGCACTCGCCGTCCGTAGAGGGCACGACCACAAAGGCAGCCTCGCCCTCATAGGCACAATGTTCCGGACATACGATACGGATGAGCATGGCTTACTTCTCCCCCATCTTGGCGGCGCGCTCGCGCACGTCGTCAATCGTGGACGCATAGCGGAAAGCCTGCTCGGGCAGGTCGTCGCACTCGCCGTCGACGATTGCGGCAAAGGAGCGAACGGTGTCCTCGACGCGGATGTACACGCCGGGGTTACCGGTGAACTGCTCTGCCACGTGGAACGACTGGGACAGGAACTGCTGAAGCTTACGAGCGCGGTTAACCGTAAGGCGCTGCTCCTCGGAAAGCTCGTCCATACCCAAGATGGCGATGATGTCCTGAAGGTCGGAGTACTCCTGCAGGAGCTCCTGAACCTTAACGGCCACGCGGTAGTGCTCCTCGCCCACGACCGCAGGGTCGAGAGCGTCGGAAGAGGACGCCAGCGGGTCGATAGCCGGATACAGGCCGAGCTCAGCGATGGAACGCGAAAGAACGGTCGTTGCATCCAGGTGGGTGAACGTCGTTGCCGGAGCCGGGTCGGTCAGGTCGTCTGCGGGGACGTAAACAGCCTGGACGGAGGTGATGGAACCGGTCTTGGTAGAGGTAATGCGCTCCTGGAGGTCGCCCATCTCGGTTGCCAGCGTGGGCTGGTAACCAACGGCGGACGGCATACGGCCCAGAAGTGCGGAAACTTCGGAACCTGCCTGAGAGAAGCGGAAGATGTTATCGATGAAGAGCAGAACGTCCTGGCCACGGTCGCGGAAGTACTCCGCGGTGGTAAGGCCCGCCAGACCGATGCGCAGGCGCGCTCCGGGCGGCTCGTTCATCTGACCGTAGACCAAGCAGGTCTTATCGATAACGCCAGACTCGCTCATCTCGAGGAACAGGTCGGTGCCCTCGCGGGTACGCTCGCCGACGCCCGTGAATACGGACGTACCGCCGTGCTCCTGTGCAAGGTTGTTGATGAGTTCCTGAATCAGAACGGTCTTGCCAACGCCGGCGCCGCCAAACAGACCCGTCTTGCCGCCACGGATATAGGGCTCGAGCAGGTCGACTGCCTTGATGCCGGTCTCGAAGATCTCGGTCTTGGTGGTGAGCTCGTCAAACGCCGGTGCCGGATGATGGATGGGGTAGTACTCATCGATCTGGGGCATGGGCTTGCCGTCAACGGGCTGGCCGATGACGTTCCAGATGCGGCCGAGGGTCTCGGGACCGACGGGCATCTTCATGGGCTCACCGGTATCGGTTGCGGTAAGGCCGCGCTGCAGGCCGTCGGTAGAAGTCATAGCGACCGTGCGGACCACGCCGCCGGGCAGCTGGGACTCAACCTCGAGAACCGTGCTCAGATGCCCCATAGGGGTATCGGCCTCGACCGTCAGTGCGTTGTAGATCGAGGGGACCTGGCCATCGAACTTAACGTCGACAACAGGGCCGATAACGCGAACGACGCGTCCTTCGCCTGCGGTCTCCCGCTTCGTGGCCTCCTCGACCGCCGCTTGTACGGTGGTTTCTGCCATTAGTGTTCCTCCAATGCTGCGGCTCCCGCCACGATCTCATTGAGCTCGGTGGTAATGGAAGCCTGACGTACGCGGTTATACGTACGGGTGAGAGTCGCGATAATCGTGGTAGCGTTCTCCGTTGCCGAGTGCATCGCCTTGCGCCTTGCGCCCTGCTCGGCGGCTGCCGAATCGATAAGCGCTTGGTGAATGATGGTCAGAACGTAAGAGGGAACCAGCTCCCCCAAAACATGCTGAGCACTCGGAATAAACTTGAACGACGACGAAACGCGCTTGGGGCCCTCATCCTCGTTCTTGCGAGGACCATGAGCCATAGCGACCATCTCGGGATCGAGCGGAAGCAGATGCTCGACACGCAGCTGCTGATCGACACGGTTGCGAGCGTGATGGTACACAACCTCGACGCGGTCAAGCTCACCTGCAACATAGCTGTCACAGATGTAGTCGGCAATCATGCGCGCGTCTTCCAGACGAGGGTCTGCCGAGAAGCCTTCAAACTTCATGACGACGTTTCCCCTGCTGGAGAAATACTCGCTTGGCTTGCGGCCGCATGTGATGATCTGGCCCTCGATGCCTTCATTGCGCCATTCGCGAATAATGCGTTCGCACTCACGGTCAACGTTCACGTTGAAGCCGCCGGCGAGACCGCGGTCGGACGCGATGGCGATCACAAGACCACGCTTGGGCTCTTCATGCACGGCGAGCATGGGATTGTCAGACGCGATGCTGGCATCGGTTGCCACCGTGAGCATGACATCGGTAAGCGCCGTCTTGTAGGGCTCAGCCTGATGCGCGCGATCGAGCGCGCGACGGATCTTGGCCGTAGAGACCATCTCCATCGTGCGCGTGATCTGCTTGGTGCTCGTGACCGAGGAGATTCGCTTCTTGATGTCGCGAAGGTTAGCCATAGAGCCTAGTTCTCCTCGGCACCGCTATTGCTCGCAGAAGTCTCTGCAAGCTTTGCGGTGTAGTCGTTCTTGAAATCGGAAATCGCCTGCATGAGCTGCTCGTCCAGCTCATCGTCGATCTTCGCGGAGCGCAGCTTGTCGAGAAGCGGCGCATAGGTCTTGGTCATGTAGTCGAGAAGCGCGTTACGGAACGGCAGGACCTGGGAGACCGGGAGGTCGTCCACAAAGCCCTTATTGCCGGCGAAGAGCGCAACGATCTGCTCGGTAACATCAAACGGCTTGAAGCGCGGCTGCTTGAGCAGCTCGGTCATGCGGGCACCGTGGGTGAGCTGCTTTTGAGTGGCAGCGTCCAGGTCGGAACCAAACTGCGTAAAGCCGGCGAGCTCGCGGTAAGCGGCAAGGTCAAGACGCAGCGAACCGGAAACCTGCTTCATTGCCTTGGTCTGAGCGGAGCCACCGACGCGGGACACGGAGATGCCAACGTCGACTGCGGGGCGCTGACCCTGGAAGAAGAGCTCGGACTGCAGATAGATCTGACCATCGGTAATGGAAATAACGTTGGTCGGAATGTAGGCGGAAACGTCGCCGTCCTGGGTCTCGATGATCGGCAGAGCCGTCAGGGAACCATAGCCGTTCTTCTTGGAGAGCTTGCAGGCACGCTCCAGCAGGCGGGAGTGCAGGTAGAAGATGTCGCCGGGGTAGGCCTCACGTCCGGGCGGACGATGCAGCGTCAAGGACATCTGGCGGTAAGCGACAGCCTGCTTGGACAGGTCGTCATAGATGACCAGCACGTGACCGCCGGGGTTGTCCTCGGAAGCAGGCTCGCCATTCTCGCCGTTATACATGAAGAACTCGCCGATTGCGGCACCGGCCATAGGCGCGATGTACTGCATAGGAGCGGAGTCTGCAGCGGTAGCGGAAACAATGACCGTGTAGTCAAGAGCGCCGTGCTGCTTGAGGGTCTCACGGATGTTTGCAACCGTCGATGCCTTCTGACCGATGGCGACGTAGATACAAATCATATCCTTGCCGCGCTGGTTCAAGATGGCGTCGATGGCGATAGCGGTCTTACCCGTCTTACGATCGCCAATGATAAGCTCACGCTGGCCACGGCCAATGGGAATCATCGAGTCGATGGCGAGAAGACCGGTCTGAACCGGCTCGCACACCGGAGTGCGCTCGATAACACCAGGAGCCTTGAACTCAATGGGGCGCGTGTGGGTGGCGCGGATCTCACCCAAGCCATCGATAGGCTGACCCAGCGGATTCACGACACGGCCGAGCATGGCACGGCTTACAGGAATGTCCATGATGCGGCCGGTGGTGCGGCACTCGTCGCCTTCCTTGATGATGTCGACCGCACCAAAAAGCACGGCACCGACCTCGTCGCGGTCAAGGTTCTGGGCCAGACCGTAAACGGTCTCACCAGTTTCGCTGCTCTTGAACTCGAGCAGCTCGCCGGCCATGGCGCCACGCAGTCCGGAGACGCGGGCGATACCGTCGCCGACTTCGTCAACATGGGAAACCTCCTGCGTGTCAACGGTCGCAGACAGGCTGTCGAGTTTCTCGGCCAGTGCGGCGGCAATGCTTTGAGCATTGATCTCTGACATGATTAGGCTTCACCTCCGTTTGTAATACTCGTAGAAACGAGGGCCTCGCGCGCGGCACGCAGCTGCGTCTTGACCGAGATGTCGCGGCGCTGACCGCGCGCCTCGAGCACAAGGCCTCCGATGATAGAAGGGTCGACCTTCTCGATGAGGAAGACCTTGCGGCCAAGGTCGCCCTCGCACTTCTCTGTGATAGTGCGGCGCAGCTCGTCGTCGAGCGGAACGGCCGTCGTCACGGTAACGCCCACCACGTCCTCATCCTCTTCGGTCATCTCCTTGAAGGTGGCGACGATCTGAGGAAGAAGATCGAGCTGACCGCGCTCGAACAGGGACATGAGCACGGCGAAAACCTCGGGGGCCGCGTTCGAGATAGCCTCAAGCTCGTTGAGATCACGGAACACACGGTCCTCAGCCTTTGCAGCCTCCATGAGGGAGCGTGCGTACGTCTCCAGTACCCTGTCCTGCATGCGGCTATTAGGCATTCAGGCTACCCGCTTCCTTGACATAGCGCTCGATGAGACGACGCTGCTCGCCGTCCTGGTCGAGCGTCTCGCCCACGATCTTGGAGGCGACGGAAACGGAAAGGTCTGCAATAGAGGCGGCGGCGGCTGCGTAGATGGCGTTGCGCTCGTCCTCGGCATTGGCATGGGCCTTGGCGATGATGTCCTCGGCCTCCTTGTGCGCTGCCTCGATGATGCGAGCGCGCTCGGCCTCAGCATCCTTGCGGGCCTCAAGAACGATGTCTGCAGACTTACGGCGGGCGTCGGTGACGAGCTCGTCGTACTCCTTGCGGGAGGCGATAGCCTTCTTCTTGGTGGTCTCGGCTTCGTCCAGACTCTCCTGGATACGCTTACCACGCTCATCCATCATCGAGAGGATCTGCGGCCAAGCGAACTTGGCGAGCACGACCCAGATGATAAGGAAAGCGATCAGCGCAGGGATGAACTCGGCCATCTTGGGGATGAGGATCTCCGCTTTATTGGAAGACTCCTCAGCAAACGCCTGGGCAGGCACCGCGAGCACGAAACTCGAGATGGCAGCCGCGACGGTTGCGCGGTTGATCTGCTTCATGTTGTTCTCCTTCTGGGACACGATAGCGACTTCCCTAGGAGATCAGCGTAACGACGAAGCCGATGAGGCCCAGAGCCTCGGTAAAGGCAGATGCCAGAATGAAGACGGTGAAGGCACGACCCTGGACCTCAGGCTGGCGGGCCATTGCGCTCGTTGCGCCGAACGCTGCGAGACCAATTGCAAGGCCGGCACCGATTACGCCAAGACCATATCCGATAACTCCCACGATTCCTCCTTTGTCGTGCACCTGTGTGCATGATTACCTATGCTGTTAAGGGCGTGCGGGAAGCCGCGCCCTTAGACACCGAAATGAATAGGGCGCGCCCTAGTGGGCATCCGCCTCGGCGATCTGAATGTACACGGCAGACAAAACCGTGAACACGTACGCCTGAACAAACGCGACGATTAGCTCGACCGCGTAGATGATGAGCAGAATGAGAACCCAAGCCACGCTGGGAAGCGCGCCCACCGCGTTCATGGCGGAGAAATGCGCGAGCAGGGGCTGGGCGAAGATGGTCGCCATGATGGCGAACGAACCCATAACGATGTGTCCGGCGAACATGTTGCAGAACAGACGAACGGCAAGCGTCACCAAACGGAGCAGGAGCGAAAAGACCTCGATAACCCACACGAAGATGTTCATGGGGAACGAAACACCTGCAGGAGCAAGGCTCTTGAGGTAGCCGAAAAGACCGTGCTTCTTCACACCGAAATACAGGAAGTAGATGAAGGAGACCAGGGCGACGGCGGCAGTACAGCCTATTGCGCCCGTGCCGGGCTTCATGCCGGGCACCAGGCCGATGAAGTTGTTGATCAAGATGAAGAAGAACAACGTCGCCAAAAACGGGAAGTGCTGGCGCCAACTGGAGCCGACAACGCCCTTGGCGATATCATCCTCAACATACTCGATGACCCACTCGACACCATTTACGAAAAAGCCTTTGGGAGCCAAAGACTGCTTTTTCACAAATGCGAAAATAACAGCCAGAAGCACAACACCCGCGATGAGCAGCCAAAGCGAATATTGGGTGAGACCAACATTCAAATCGCCGACAACAGGCGTCGAGGAGAACTCGGCAACGAGCTCTGCAATTGCATCTGGGAGCTTGGCGAACGCGTCCAAGATTCCACCTTTCTCATGCCGCCGGGTACACCCGGAGACTCTTTCCTACTCGGCCGCGATGACGAGGCACGCGACCACAACAGAGCCGGCGAAACCGCCGATCTCTCCTGCCACAAACGCGACAAGGACGCCGTGAAACAGCAAGTGAACAACTATGATGCCAAGCAGCAGAGCCACAAACGACGCAGCGACGCTCAACATCCCCTTGGTCATATTGGCATCGCGTCCACGCCGAAGCACCGGCTTCAATGCCAGCCACATCGGCAAAAACGCGAAGACGCCCACCACCACGCCGGCCACCACGAAAAGACCGTGAGCTGCGAGCTCGAAAACAAGCATGCCCTCCCCCTTTCGTGTGGCCTCGTGACAAGACGCATCACCAGGGTTCACAGACGTTGCAACTATTCTAGGCACCCAAATCCAAAAATCAACCGCTTCTTTTTGTCATGAAATCATGCCAAAAAGGATACGGTCGAATACGCGCTGGTAGCGAATAATGCCCCGGCAAGCTTTCGAAAGAAAAACGACAAATGATAATTAATCATCACATGTTTGACATTTTTTGATGATCGTTTTTCACCGTCGCGTTGTCACCCGAACGCTCCAAACCATATCGTCCCCAATGCACGTGGGTCCTATTTTGCAGCCTAGTTGTCGCGATACAGCAAGCACAATGCGCAATCCAACCGTGAGCGTTCCGTATTCAGTCGCAAACGGCGTTTTTGACATCAAAAACAAACCCTCCTACCGAAAATCGATGGGAGGGTTTGCTCAAAACCGTTTGCGTTTTTTCGTTTTACTTCGTTCCAAAGATACGATCTCCGGCATCACCAAGTCCGGGCACGATATAGGCCCTCTCGTTCAGGCGCTCGTCGATAGAACACGTAAACAAACAAACATTCTCGTCGGCGTCAAGGACAGCCTTGATTCCCTCGGGGGCCGCGATAATCACAAGCAGACGGATATCTTTCACACCCTGCCCGCGCAGGTATTGAATCGCCGCGATAGCAGAGCCGCCGGTGGCCAGCATAGGGTCGACGACCAAACATATACGTTTGTCTATATCGGCCGGCATCTTGCAGTAGTACTCGTGAGGCTCATGGGTCTCCTCATCGCGATACATACCGATATGACCCACACGTGCCGCGGGAACAAGTTCGAGCAAGCCGTCGACCATGCCCAAGCCCGCACGAAGGATGGGAACGACAGCGACCTTACGGCCAGAGATCTTCTTGCACACAGTCTCGCAAACAGGCGTAGTTACGTGCACATCTTCAAGAGGGAAATCGCGCGTTGCCTCGTATCCCTCAAACAGGCCGAGCTCCTTCACGATCTCGCGGAACTGCTTTGAGCCGGTATTCGCATCGCGCAGAATCGACAGTTTATGTTGCACCATCGGATGGTCGACAACGGTCACGCGCGCCATATCGAACTCTTCTGCCATATCCCCTCTTCTCTCCCCCGTAAACATCGCACACTAATATGTAGAACCATGCACTATATATACTACTAAGGTTTATGGGCCACGATTACCTGTTGTCGTTTGCCATAATCTTGTCAACACGCTGCTGGTGCCTGCCGCCACCGAACTCGGTGGCAAGGAACGTCTTGATAATCTGCTTGTTCACGTCAAGATCAACAAAGCGACCGGAAAGGCAGACCACGTTGCCGTCGTTGTGCTCGCGGAAGAGCGCCGCAAACTCAGGCGTGGTAATAGAAGAGGCGCGAATGCCTGCGACCTTATCCGCCGTGAGAGCCATGCCGATACCCGTACCGCATACAAGCACGCCGTACTCGGCGTCTCCGTTGGCTACCGCATGGGCAACTTTGTTGGCAAAGTCGGGGTAATCAACGCGATCATCGGAATCGGGGCCAAGGTCGAGAACGTCTTGCGCAAGATCCTCTGCAAGATAGGCAGCCAAAAGCTGCTTTTGCTCGAATCCGGCATGGTCTGAAGCGATTGCAACGCGCATGTTTGATGTCCTTTCCGACATGTCGTTTCGATAATGGCGGGCACGCCGAACAACCAACGGAGTTACCCGACGAAAGTGAACCTCAGGAGGATACGGCCCTCCCCACGTTCACTGTACCACGTATAAGGCCCTATTGAGAGGTCCTCGCGCGCGCCACGGCATCATGCCAACCTGCGAGGTTGAACTTCACCTGAGCCGCATCGCCTGCCGGCGCAAAGGTCTTGGCCTCGCCCACGTTTTGCAGCAAGTCCTCATGATCTTCCCAGTAGCCAACGGCCAAACCCGCAAGATAGGCGGCGCCCAGGGCAGTGGTCTCGAGAGATTCGGCCTGCACAATGGGAATGCCTAGAAGGTCTGCCTGGAACTGCATGATGAACTCGTTGCGAGATGCTCCGCCGTCGACGCAAAGACTTGGCAGCTTGATGCCCGAATCCGCCTCCATAGAGCGCAAGACATCATAGCTTTGGTATGCCATGGATTCGCATGCCGCGCGCACGATGGTCGCTCGGTCGGATGCGGTAGTGAGTCCGCAGATCATCGCGCGAGCGTTCGGATCCCACCAAGGGGCGCCCAAGCCGCTGAATGCAGGGACGAAATAGCATCCCGAATTACCCTCCACCGAGCGGCAGATTGCAGCAGTTTCCCCTGCGCTCGCAATGATGCCCATCTTGTCGCGCAGCCACTGAATGGTCGATCCCGCATGGAAGATGGATCCCTCGAGAGCATAGCTGATCTTTCCGCCCTCGGCAATGCCGATAGTAGAAACCAGACCATGCGCAGACTCCACGATCGTCTCGCCCGTATTCATGAGCATGAAGCAACCGGTACCGTACGTATTCTTAGCAGCGCCCGGTTCAAAGCACCCGTGGCCAAACAGCGATGCCTGCTGATCGCCGGCAACGCCCATGATGGGAGGCATGTGCGTCATGATCTCGCTCGATACGCGGCCAAAATCACCCGAACTCCAGCGGACCTCGGGCATCATGGAACGAGGAATATCGAGGTACCCCAGCAGATCTTCGTCCCACTCAAGCGTATTGATGTTGAAGAGCATCGTACGGCTCGCGTTGGTGTAGTCGGTTGCATAGGTAACCCCGCCGGTGAGGTTGTAGATAAGCCAGGTGTCGATAGTTCCGAACATCAACTCGCCGGCCTCGGCAGCCTCGTGCGCGCCGCTCACATTGTCGAGAATCCATCGGATCTTGGTGCCCGAAAAATACGGATCGGGGGTGAGACCGGTCTTAGCGCGAATTTCCTCCTCGTAGCCGTCGACGATAAGCTGCTCGGCGAGAGGCGCCGTACGGCGGCACTGCCACACGATGGCGTTGTATATGGGCTGGCCGCTGTCACGGTCCCACACCACGGTGGTTTCACGCTGATTGCTGATGCCGATGGCGGCGATGCTATCGGAATGGATGCCGCTTTTGAACTGGACTTCCATCATCACGGCAATCTGCGAGGCAAGAATCTCCATGGGGTCTTGCTCCACCCAGCCCGGATGAGGACAGATGGTCTTGAGCGGTTTTGACGCTTGGGCAACGATGCAACCGTACTCGTCCACAATCACGGCGCGCACCGAAGTAGTACCTGAGTCTAGGGCCATGATGTAGTTGTTGCCGGTTGATACGGAAATCGTGTCGACCAAGCCCAGGTCTTTCAACGAAAACGGCATGGTTAGCATCCCTTCCGAATTGGAGTGTTGATATCTGCGGCGCGCAGGGCGGCCTCAAGATCGGATTGGGCAAGAGCGCCCACGCGAAGAAGGGTAATTTGACCCCCTTCGCAAGAAACGATGGTCGAGGCTTCTTGGCAAACCGTTTTGCCACCATCTATCGCAAGGTCCACGCCCGCAAGGATACGTTGCTCAACCTGCTCAAACGAGGCAGGTGCCGGCATGCCGTGCGTATTAGCGCTCGTCACCGCCAATGGAGAACCGCATGCGCGAACGAGACGCTGAACGCACCCGCATGCGCTTGCGCGCAACGCAACGGTGCCGTCCGCCGCCTGCATATAGAGGGGAACCTCATCGGAAGCCTTCACCACGATAGTGAGGGCACCCGGCCAAAACGCATGAGCAAGAACATGGGCGGCGCAAGGCACATCCACGCCATAGCGATCGAGGGCGGATTCATCTGCCACGAGCCACGGAACGGTCTGGGTGAGTTCTCGTCGCTTGAGCGAGAAAATGCGTCGGTACCCACTCCCCTCGACGGGAAGCTCTGCGCGATGCCCGTAGGCAGCAACGGCAACACCCACGCCATAGACGGTCTCGGTAGGAAGTAGGGCCAATGCGCCCGCAGCCAAACAGGAGGCAGCGTCCTTCACGGCAAAATCGCCGCATACGCCTGTACTCATGTTGTAGATACGCCGCATGTATCCATCCCTTTCCAGCACAAATCGTCTTCTCCCCACCACACAGAGCGTGAGGTCAAGTGCTCATTGTTGCACGAAGCGCACATTCACGCCCATGCGGGCATCATATGCGCGACAAACGGAAACATGCGCTCGGCAAAGGGGCACATCTGTGATGGTTATATGGTGCAAAAGCGCACTATAGGACGCATACCTGCATTAATCGCGCGTACAAGCTTCCAGCACGCGGGCGGCAACGATGCGAGGACGACCGGTCAGATCCTCCACAATGCGCACATCTCCCAATCCCGCCTCGCGACACAGCTGAGCCGCCGGATCGCACGCCTTCTCAAAGAGCTCGCAGATAAAAAGACCGCCCTCGCGAAGCATATAGGGAGCAGCATTAAGAAGGCGGCGGAAAATATCCAGGCCGTCGCATCCGCCGTCAAGTGCCAGGCGCGGCTCAAAATCGGCCACCTCGTGAGGAAGCTCGTCCATCACCTTCGTGGGAATGTAGGGAGGGTTCGAAACCAATACGTCAAACGTCCCCCATTCGCTCTCACGATCAAGAGGGGAAACCAGATTTCCTGGACGAATGTCTACCCTCTCGGGGGCGATGCCCAGGCTCTCGCGATTCTTGGTTGCAAGCGCCACGGCACGCGGCTCGATATCGGTCGCTATGCACACCACGCGCCCAGCGCGTTCCGCCGCAATGGAAAGAGAGATGCAGCCCGTGCCGCAGCCCACTTCCAAAACTCTCGCGCAACGAGGCTCGGCATCGGGAATCGAACCGTCATCCGCGGCAGAAGACTCGGCCATACCTTTGTCCAAGGCGCCATCCGACACAGGCTCGAGGGATTCTTCCGGCTCATCATTGAGCTCGTCTGGCTCAATATGACCAAACGTCCCTTCATCGGGACCATCTTGCTGCAAATCATCGGCATCATCCGCGGCTTGTTTTGCCGCCGCCTCAGCCTCGGCACGACGCGCGGCTTCGACCTCGTCATTCCAGGGCAGTTCAACGCGAACTCTCTGCTCCCGCTCATCGTTGCCCAACACCTCTTGGTCAAGATAGGCAAGCACCTCCTCGACCAGCACTTCCGTCTCGGGACGCGGAATGAGCACGCCGGGTTCACAGGCAACATCGATAGTCCTGAAGGAAGTTTCGCCCGAAATGTACTGCAACGGCTCGCCCTTCGCGCGACGCGCTACGGCCTGATGCATAAAGGAGAGCTCATCTGCCGTCAGCGGTGTATCGAAGTTGGTGTAGATCCCGACGCGCGTTAACCCCGTCGCCGCCGAAAGCAACCATTCGGCCGAGAGACGAGGACGCTCGATGCCGTGGGAACCGAGATAATCGGCCGTCCAATCAAGGCATTCTTTCACTGTCCAGTCTTTCTTAGCTGCCATGGCACACTCCATAAAGCGGGTCCGAGTATCGCCTAGCGATTCTAAAGCAGCGATGGCATCTGTCTCTCAACAATGCGAAAAAGCAGGCAACTTGAGGTGCCATCACCATCTCAACACGCCGTCTCTCCCCAAATTCCGCGACATCTCTCTCCAAATCAAACAACGCATGCAAAAAGCCCGGCTGCCAAGGGGCAACCGGGCTCTAGAGCAACGGTATCGCGCCAGCTAGCTGCTAGAGATCGAGCATGTAGCGCGAACCGATAAAGTACTGACGGCCAATATAGACAGGCTTGTCATCTTGGTCGAGAGCATATGTCATAATGTACAGCAGCGGCTCGGAAACAGGCACCTGTAAACGGCCCGCGCGCTCACTCGACGCGCCCATGGCTTCGACCAGAACCTTCTGGTTCTGCACCGGCTTCCTTCCATAAAATTCGTCCAGCAGCTCATAGAGCGAATTTCCCTGAAGATCGCACCTTGCGAGTTCCTTGTTCTCAACGTAGGGAAGACACATGTTCTCTTCGAATATGGGCTGCTCATCGGCCGTGCGCAGACGCTGAACATGCAAAACAAGGTCGCCATCATCGAGCCCAAAGAACTCACGCTCGTCCTGGCGCGCAACGACGATTTCGCGATTGATGAGCTTTGCACCAGGAACGCGACCGCTCTTGCGGCAAATCTCACTGAAGCTCTGAGGCAAGCCACCCTGCAGCAGCTTCCTGCGCATGCGCGGCTCACAGACAAACGTGCCCAAACCACGTCGCTTTACCAAAAAACCTGCCGCGCTCAGATCCTCGATCGCGCGCCGCACCGTAATGCGACTCACGGCGTACTTGGTCGATAGCTCCGTCTCGGTTGGGATCTTATCCCCCGGAACATATATGCCGTTGTCAATAGCATGCTTAATCTCGTCGTATATCTGTTGATACAGCGGCATCTCAAGCTGGCTCATGATGTTCAAACTCCTCACTCGGCAGCAGCTCGCTTGCCGCTTGCATGCCCCATAATACAAGGTCATAAGGTCATATTATCCTCGAAAGGTATATGACCAATCGAACGGTACGAAAAAAGAGCCCAAGGTCATGGGCTCAATGCCCGAGGCACGCAAGACGACGCGCGCCTCGGGCAATAGCAAGATGAGCTATGCGACTGCCTCGGTGATCTCGAGGCGCGTGAGCTCGGCATCGAGCAGAGCGATATCCTCGTCGCTCAGGCTCCACTCAAAGGCGGCGCAGTTCTCCTGAGCCTCGGACACCTTGCGAACGCCGGTGAGCGCGGTGGAGACAAAGCTCTTCTGCGTGCTCCAGTTAATGGCGATCTGGGCCAACGGCTTGCCATACTTCTCGCTCAAGACGTCCATGGTCTTGAGGAACTCCTGAATCTTGGAGAACATAGGCTCCTGATAGAACGGATAGAAGGTAGCGCGGAAGTCCTTCTCGTCGAAGTTCGGCTTCTCGCGCACGGCGCCGGTAAGGATGCCTGCACCCAAAGAACCCCACGTCATGACATCGATGTCGTTCTCCTCGCACCACTTGAGGTCGGAGAGGGCAGACTGGTTGACCATGGAGAACGGAAGCTGCACGATGTCGATATCGGCAACGGCGCTTGCGCGCTCGATGAGGGCCCTATCGGAGTTGCACAGGCCGAGCATGCGAACCGCACCCTGCTCCTTGAGCTTGTTGACGCAAGCCATCGTGTCCTCGATGGGAGTGCCCAGGTCGTCGGGCCAGTGCATGAGGTACATGTCGACGTAATCGGTGTTCAGGCGCTTGAGCGATGCATCGAACTCGCGCAGGACCGAATCGGGACGGCTGCAGTGAACGCCCTTGCCGTCCTCGATGTAGGAGCCGTACTTCGTGGCGATCAAAACCTTGTCGCGGATACCCTCGATAGCCTTGCCAACGACCTCCTCGGAGTGGCCCTCGCCGTAGATGGGAGCGGTGTCGATCAGGTTGACGCCGCCATCGATCATGGCCTTGATTGCCTCGATGGAGTCCTGGTCGTCAATCTCGCCGTAGCCACCGCCCATGCTGTTCTTGCCGCCGATGGCCCACGTACCGACGGTGATAGCAGAGATCTTCTCGCCGGATTTTTTCATTGTCTTGTAACGCATTGTTAGTCCTCCTGGCACTGGACGCTGATTCGATACATTCCGGGCTTGCATGCCTCTTCAAAGGCCTCTTGGATCTTATCCAGAGGAATCTTCTCCTCGACAAGCTGGGAGAAGTCGGCGGCGCCCATGTTGATCATCGAGGCGGCCTCGCGGAAGTCGACAGCGTCGGCACCGTAGGAGCCCACGATGACCATGCGGCGATAGTGCACGGTGTTGGGATCGAGCTCCCACTTGGGCGCCGGGTATCCTGCTGCGAAGATAAGCAGGTGGGCGCGCTTCTCCTTGGCCATCTCAAGGGCCTGGGCATAAGCGCCCGAAGCACCAACGGCGATGATGACGCCGTCTGCACCCTTGCCGCCGGTAAGCTCGCGGACCTTCTCCACCGGATCGCACTTGGAAACGTCGATGGTCTCCAGGCCGAGCTTCGCTGCGGTCTCGAGCTTCTTAGGCATCATCTCGGTGATGATGACGCGGCAACCATGCGCCTTGGCAACCAGGGCGTTGAGAACGCCCATGGTGCCTGCACCGATAACGACAACGGTCTGGCCGTACTCGATGCCAAAGCGGCGGAAGCCAGCGCAGCAGGTGCCCAGAGGCTCAAGAAGGGCGGCCACGGAAGGATCGATGCCCTTATCGATCTTGTAGCAGGCAACTTCCTTGGCAACGGCGTAGTTGGCGCAGCCGGCGTTGCCAAAATAGCCATCCGGGTTGGGGTGATCGGCGCTCTGCAGCTTGGTGCACTCGCTGGTGCGGCCCTCGCGGCTGGGCTCCGAATAGGGGTCGTACTGGTAGCCGCTCGCAATGTAGTCGCCTACGGCAACGCTGTCGACCGCAGAGCCGACCTCGACCACGGTACCTGCCCACTCGTGTCCAAACACCAGGGGAAGCGGACGCTTGCGTGCGCCGTTAAAGGCACCGTACTCGGACGTGCAGATATTGTTAGCATCGATCTTGACCAAAACGTCGTGCTCACCCAGCTCGGGAAGCTCGCGATCGATCACCTCTGCCGTCTCAACCGCAGTGAGTACAGCTGTTTTTGCTTTCATGGTTTCCTCGTTTTCAGTCGTTGATTATTGGTCATTGCGGCCGACGATTACTCGGCGGCTCGAAAAGCGATGTCGGCGTGCTGCTTGGCGACAAGATCGAGCAGCATCCATTCGTCTTCGCCAAGCGAACAGATCTCGCGAGCATAGGCGCGCACCGCCGCGTCGTCTTTAAGCTCCACGCCCTGCTCGGCTGCAAGGCAATCAAGTCCGTAGGCGATACCGCGTGCGAGATAGAACGGGACGATTCCGTGCCGCAGGCACATCAGAGCCGGGCCAACGAAGCGGTTGTCGTGCGACAGCTTCTCGCCGGTCTTTGCGATAACGCGATCGACCGGGTCTTTGACGTCGGCATCGAGCTTGGAGTAGATGAATTCCACCCACTCGGCGTCCTCTGCCGGATCAAAGGAGTACTCCTGCACGATGGCTGCGTGAGCCTCCTCAAACGCCGCGACGATGTTGGCGCGAATCCACGGGTCCTTATGGCAATCGCAAATGAACTCGTAACCAGCGGCCTTGCCCATAAAGCCGGCCATAGCATGGCGCATATTGCCGCAATAGACCTTGCGGTAGATATGGCCTTGGGCACCACGGATGAAAGAGACGCTCTCGATCTGAAGCTGCGGGCCCTTCCAGGCATCCGCGTCGATCTCCAGTCCGGGATTCGCAGAGACAACTACCTGCCAGGGGTTGGCGTCTGGGTCGCTCGGAATGCCGGCGGCGAGAACCATGACCTGGCAAACGCCCACATGCTCACGGAAATACGCGAGGTGTTCCTCGGCAAGCTCGCCCTCGATATACGAGACGACCTTTGCGGGAGCGCCCAGAGCATTCACGCACAGCAGGATATTGAGATCGCGCTCGTTCCCGGATGCATGGCGCTGGGAGACGGCCTCGGCGATGACGCGGGCAAGGCTCTTGAATGCCCCCTCGTACACACAGCACGCAGCGATGTCTACGCTCTGAAGAAGCGCGATGACCTCGGCGTCGGTAGTGCTATCGACGATATCGAAGTCGTCGATGCGCGTAGACTCGTCGACATCATGGCCGTCGGTTACTCGAACATCGTAGTAGCCCTGGGCCTCAAGCTTGCGCATGCCCTCCATGTACATGTCATACAGGTGCAGGCGGTATCCTGCGCGGGAGAAGAGCAGGCCGACGACTCCCCTGCCGATCTTTCCCGCACCGAGAATCGCAATCTCACGCGGGGATTCTTCAGTCGACATAAGATTCAGTCCTCCTTATGCCGCTAGGCGATGATGCCCAGGAGACGAAGAGCGACGCCGACAACGAGCAAGCCGAGCAGAAGAGGAATCACATTGACCTTCTTCTTGGCAAGCAGCCAGTAGCACAGCAGCACGAGGCCAAGCGGCAAGATCTTGGGGCACACAGCGTCAAAGAGGCTCTGGACCGCAGTGGGATCGCCACCTGCTGCGTTCGGGATGGTGAGGGCGCAGGAAAGGTTGACGTTGAATGCCGTCATGGCGCCGATGGCAGCAAGGCCGATAACGCTCGCAGCGTAGGAAATCTTCTCCATGATGCCCGAGGACTCAGCCTGCTCGAGCAGCTTAGTACCCATGCTGTAACCGCTCTTGAGCGACCACCAACGGCAGATAAACTGAGGAATGTTGAAGATCAACAGGAAGAGGATCGGGCCCAGGATGTTGCCGGCAGAAGCCATGCTGATCACGACGGCCGTCGCGATAACGCGAAGCGTTGCGTGGAAAAGCGTGTCGCCAATGGCGGAAAGGGGACCCATAAGAGCGGTCTTAATACCGGTGATCGTCGAGGTATCGAAGTCATCGTCCGCGGCGTTTTGCTCTTCCATGGCCAGGACGACACCCAGAGGCAAACCGCAAAGATACGGAGTCACGTTGAAGTACTCGTTCATATGACGCTGGTAAGCATCGATACGCTTCTCTTTGTTGTCCGCGTAGATCTTCTTGAGCGCCGGGATGATGGAGTAGGTAAATCCAGCATGCATCTGGCCCGGATAGTCGTTCATGCCATTGAGGTGGATGTAGCGACCGTAAATCTGCGTCAAGTCTTTGTTCGTGAGCTTGCCGTTCGTGGTCTGATTAGAACTCATTGTCATCACCTTCATCAGCAGTAGAAGTAGCGGGGTTCTCGCTGCGGCTCACCAGGATGAGCACGACGCCGGCAGTGGCCAGAGCGGTTACTGCGATTACGGGGAGCTGCAGGTAGGCAGCGAGGATGAATCCGATAAAGAACCAGGGGGCGAGCTTCTTGTCCATAATCATGGACAGCAGCAGAGCAAAGCCCACGGCGGGAAGCAGGTTGCCGCCGGATGCCAGGCCGTTGATCACATCGGTGGGGATAGCGGAGACTGCAGACTCGAGCGCGGTGCTTCCAAAGAAGACGGAAAGGAAGCCGATCAAGAAGTAGAGGCCAAAGGTGCCAACCCAGCTACCTGCCCAGAACAGGGCGCGGGCAGCCTTATCGTTATCCTTGGCAAGCTGCGCCTTCATCGCCTCGGCAAAAGCGTTGTTGATGAACTTGCAGAGCACGAAGGCAAAGCCACCGAGAAGTGCCAGGGGCACAGCGAAGGCGGTGCCCACCGCGGCGCCAGCGCCGGTAAGAATGGCAAACGCCGTCGAGACGCCAGCAGCGGTACCACCGTCGGGAGAAACCGCGGCACCAACCGGGAACGAACCGAGGAAGACAATCTCAAGCGTGGCGCCGATGATCGTACCGGTCACGGGATCGCCCAAAACGAGACCCATGATGGCGCCCTCAACGATGGGGCGATTGAACATGCTGTAGCCAAAGAAGTATTCCATCTTGGAAAGACCGACTACCAAGCCAGCAAGCAGAGCTTGTACGAGCATTACCGTTCACATCCTTTCAGGACAGAGAGTGCGCGAGCAAGGACTTCGCGCGGGTTATTAAAATAGGAGGGACAGGTCATTTCGAGAGCGCAATCGCCGTCAAAACCGTGTTGGATCAAGGAGTTCACGATGCGCGCGGCGTCAAGGATGCCGTGCTCGTCTCCCCAGGCCAAGTGTGCGAAAACGCTCGGGTCGAGATTTGTCAGGTGCACGTAGCCGATCTTTGTTTCGAACTGCTCAAGATAGTCCTCGAGGCCTTCTCCACCGCGGGCAATCGTTCCGGTATCCAGCGTCACCTGCAAATTGGGACGGTCGATATCGGAAAGTGCCTGTGCCATCGCGCCACGATCGGTGAGAAGGCGATATCGCTTGGGCGTAAGGGTTTCCAGGCAAACGTCGATTCCCTGCTCCCCCGCGATATCGCAAATCAGTCCGATGCTTGAAACCATGTTGTCCCAAGCCTTTGAAGGATCTTCATCGAGCGAAAACCAGCCGCCGTTTATCGATATGCGAGAACAGTCCAACATTCCCGCCAGGCGAACAATTTGCCGATAGTAACCTTCTGTTAACCGCTTGATATGGCAATCCGAAGCCATGATGTTGTAAGCTTTTGGATTACCCTGTTCGGGGGTTAACGTGCGTACGCGCACCCTGTGCTTCCGGAGCCCATCAACAACTGCTTTAGCGTTGTAGATATCGTGAGCGTCGATATTCACGTGGTTATTGCACAACCACAAATCGATATCGCGTGTTCCCGTGGCTTCGATATCTCGCAAACAGGTATCGAAGCTCCAATAACGCCAAATCTGGTTGGTGGGCAGGAAGCGCATGGAATTACTCCTTAAGCCTTGCCGACGCAGCCGAAGACATGCATGTAGTGCTCGAGCGCGGCCTTGTAGCCATCGGCACCGATCATGTCGTACTGCCAGGAGCTGATCTTCTTCTTATCGGGATCGACATCGGGAGCGTAGTCTGCCTCGATAGCCTCCTTGACCGCCATGTTGGAAGCCTGGGAAAGGTCAGTCCAGAGGTTGACCTTCTGAATGCCGCACTTAATGGCCTTGGCAATCAGATCGTCACCGGTACCGGAGCCGCCGTGCAAAACCAGCGGCACGTCGACGCTCTTAGCGATTGTCTCGAGCAGCTCGAACTCGAGGTGCGGGGTGCCCTTATAGGCGCCGTGGGAGGTGCCGACGGCAACTGCCAGGCAGTCGACGCCCGTCTCCTCGACAAAGGAAACTGCCTCTTCAGGATGGGTCAGGCCGGCGTCACGGGTCTGCTCGTACTCGACACCCTGGCCAACATGACCCAGCTCGGCCTCGACGGAAACGCCAACGGCGTGAGCGATCTTCACGATCTCTTTGCTCTCTGCGACGTTTTGCTCATAGGGAAGCGTGGAGCGGTCGACCATAACGGAGGAGAAGCCAGCGCGGATAGCGCGGATGAGGTGATCGAACGGGCCGCCGTGGTCAAGGTTCACGGCAAACGGAACACGCGGATACTTGCGCTCGTAGTAACGAGCGAGCTCGCCGACTTCCTCGATGCCAAAGACACCGGGGCAGCCAAGAATCACCGGGGCATTGAGCTCATCCGCAGCCTGCAGCGCAGCCTCGATAGTAAAGCGATTGTAGACATTGGGAGCGGGGATTCCGTAGCCGCCCTTTTTCGCTTCCTGCAGAAGCTCGTGCATCGGTTCCATCATGATAGGTTCTCCCTTTCTTTCTTAATGCGCATCGCGCATGTGAACCGCATTGAATACGTGCGAGTGTCGTTACTTGATTACTTGTAGAGTTCTTTCTTCTCCGTTGGCACCTGGCGAATCTCGAGCTCGATGCCGTTTGCAGCAAGCTCGTGCAGCTCGTCCTCTTCCTCCGGAAGCAGGAAGATCGCCTGGCTTACCTGGCGAGCGCCCTCGCGGTTCTTGATGCCACCAAGGTTGATGCTCTTGATCTCGGGCACGGCATCGCAGATGCGCTTGGCGTCGGCCACGCTGCCCGTGACGACGAACAGCTTGTACTTATCGGTAACGCCGCTCTGGAGTGCCTTGATGCTGTCGTCGATGGACTTGACGACAAGCTTCACGCCCTGGGGCTTTGCCAGACGCAGCGTAGTCATCTTGAGGCTGTTCGTCGTGGCCTCGTCGTCTGCCACAAGAATGCAGTCGGCACCGATGGACTTGGTCCACGAGAATGCAACCTGACCGTGAAGAAGCCTGTGGTCGATTCGGAACAACTTGATCATAGTTTTGCCTCCTAAAACTCGTTAAGCTCAGCCAGTTGGTCATCTGCCGCAGCTGCCGCCTTGGCTTCGACAAGCTCGTTGCACAGCACGATGTGCTCACGAGCCTGCTCTACAATCGACGGCAAGTTCGCAGCCAGGTCCTCTGCGGGACACGTGACAACCTCGAACAAAAGCGCCAGGTTAAGGCCGGTAATAAGATGGAAGTTGTACTTGTCGAGCAGGCCCATGAACTCGTTGTTCACCGAACCGCCCAGGATATCAGTCAGCACGACGAGCTCCGCATGCTCGTAGTCATGCTCGGAGACGATCTTCTCCAGCTTGTCTTGGTAATCGACGCTCAAATCGACATATGCCGTGATGCACTCAACAGGAACAGCGTCGCCAAAGATCATCTTGAGCGACGAGGCGATGCCCTCCGAGAACATTGCATGCGTGGCGATTACGATTCGCTTCTCCACCGTTTTGCCCCTCCCAAATGAACCGAACTCGTAGTTACGGCCCCCATAGCTCGTAACCTCTTGTTCATCTGGTATGTACTATACGTCTATAACGTTTCAGATATTATGGGTACCGGCCAGCGGTCGAATTAAGATGATGAACGGCATGCGGACATCTGGGCACTTAAGGATGCTGTTTAACGAATCCCCTGCTAGATAGTTTATTTTTAGCATAAAAAGGCCCGGCTGCCGTGGGGCAACCGGGCCGGTCGGCGGGCATTCCGCCAAATACAGTTGTTATATCGCACGTTACTCCGCGTGAGCCTTAGACAGCCTGCGCGAGCTTTTCGGCACGGTCGGCAGCGGCGAGGGCGTCAATCACCGTGACGAGCTGATCGCCCAGCAAGACGCCGTTATAGGTAGAGTTGAAGCCAATACGGTGGTCGGTCACGCGGTCCTGCGGCTGGTTGTAGGTGCGGATCTTCTCCGAACGGTTGCCGTGGCCAATCTGACTCGAACGCTCGGCACCAAGCTCGGCCTGCTGCTTTTCCAGTTCCATCTCGTACAAACGGGCACGAAGCATCTGCATGCAGACCTCGCGGTTCTGGATCTGCGAGCGCTGCTCCTGCGACTGCACCACGGTGTTGGTGGGCAGGTGCGTGATGCGCACGGCGGAATACGTGGTGTTAACGCACTGGCCGCCAGGACCGGAGGCGCAATAGGTATCGATGCGAAGATCGGACTGATTGATCTTGATATCGATCTCGTCGGCCTCGGGCAGCACGGCGACGGTCGCCGTCGAAGTCTGGATGCGACCCTGGCTCTCGGTCTTGGGAACGCGCTGGACGCGATGCACGCCGGACTCATACTTCATAACGGAGTACACGCGGTCGCCCGTTACCTTAAACTCGATGGACTTGAAGCCGCCGGCCTCGGACGGGCTGGAATCGAGCACTTCCATCTTCCAGCCGCGCGACTCGATAAAGCGCTGGTACATCTTAAAGAGGTCGCCCGCAAAGATGGCGGCTTCATCGCCGCCGGCAGCGGAGCGAATCTCGATGATGGTGTCTTTGTCGTCGTTGGGGTCGCCGGGGATGAGCATGAACTTGATGTCTTCCTCAAGCTGCGGAAGCTTTGCCTCGTTCTCGGAGATGTCCATCTGGAGCATCTCTTTCTCATCGGCATCGGTCGCCTCGTGCAGCATCTCCTTAGCGGCCTCGATGTCGTCGAGTGCGCCCAGGTACTCGCGGGCGGCGCGCACAAGATCGGTTTGATGCGCGTACTCCTTGTTGAGGCGCGTAAATTCTTTGATGTTGGAGGCAACAGAGGGGTCTGCCAGCTTCTTTTCGAGCTCTTCGTAGGCAGCGATGAGCTTCTCGAGTTTGTCGCGCATATGCGGCTCCTTTATTCCGTTATGGGGAAGTAAAAATCGACAGAGAGTAGCAGCCGCGGCAGCATGCCGCAGGCAATGGCAAAAGCAGCTAGAACATGTCGATCTTTTGGTACATAGACTCTCCTCGTGTAAACCTCCTCATAATACCGCGAAAAAACGGGCATCTCTGCAACATACATAAAACCGCTTTTACGCAAAAGGATAGGCGCGCCGCACCTAGTATCATGGGCTATCGGTACGCACGCATCGACCGGGAGCGCAAACATGCCAAACAATGATCGACCCATCGCCGAGGAAGGCGAGCTTTTTGCCACGCATATCGGCGGAGCCGCCACACTCGAGGGCGTGATGATGCGCGGTCGCGACCACTGGGCCGTAGCTGTTCGCTGCGAGGACGGATCCATCTATACCGAGGAGCACGACCTGCCTGCCCCCGAGAGCCGCCCGGCATGGACGAAGCTCCCGCTCGTGCGCGGATGCGTCTCCCTTGTAAGCTCCCTGTCGCTCTCCTATAAAGCAATGGAAATCGCCACTGAGCACGCCTTTGAAGAGGACGACGCCCCCGGCAAATCCTCGCCCGTCGGGAAATCATGTGCCCCCGAGTCGCCCGACAAGGCCGCAACGGCCTCCCCCACCGCCGACGCCTACGCCCCAAGCCAAAACTCTCAGCATGACAAACAGACCTCCTCGGATGGATCCGGCTGGCAGTTTATCCTCTCCACCGTGCTTGGACTCGCACTTGGCATGGGATTGTTCGTGGCGCTGCCCGTAGGCGTCGCCAACCTTCTTATGGGACCGCTTACCAGCGATAACACGGTTGCCTGGAACCTTTGCGAGGCGTTATTGCGCATCATTGTGCTCATCGCCTACGTCGGCGGCATCGGCCTTGTTCCCGACATGGCGCGTCTTTACGGATACCACGGCGCCGAGCATCAATCGATCCATTGCCTCGAGCACGGTCTGCCCCTCACGCCCGAAAACGCCGCCAAGTTCTCGCGCATCCACGTGCGCTGCGGCACCGCTTTTTTGGTCATGACCGTAATGGTCGCCATCGTGGTGCACACGCTCGTGCCCGTTGGCGCCTGGGCAGACGGGCTTGGGCTTGCTGGTATCCTGCGCTTGCTTTTTGTCTTTGCCTCGCGCATCGCCATGCTGCCGCTCGTCGCGGGACTTTCTTATGAGGTCACGGTCAAGTGGGCAGGTTCGCACCCCGATAATCCCTTGGTGAAAATCGCCCTGTGGCCAGGCCTTATGATGCAAAAGCTCACGACGCGCACGGCAGATGAGGGGATGCTCGAGTGCGCCATCGCGGCCCTCAAACTCGTAGACGAGCACGAACGGAAGGCTCGATAGGGCATCGACGGGCCTGTTGCCGAGATGTCATCTGACAGGTATCCCACGCGGGTTTCTTGCTGGAGGGGATGGCGATGCTGTCCCGGACGACAGGTTTCTTGCCGGAAGGAATGACGATGGCGTCCCGAGCGATAACCTCTTGTCGAGATAATCGACGACGATGCCCGGAGATGAGCTTCCTACCGGGGCGATTGGCATCCCGCATTCCCTGGCGTGCAGTTTTCCCGGGGCAATCGACAGCATGCCCCATGTTAAGTATTGTTCCAGCAAATCAGTGGCGGAAAATCGCGCATTTTGAAATGAGTGGCGGAAAATCCAACGTTTTGGAGGCGTTTTTGCCGAAAAACGTATATGGAACCGCCAGTCGTTGAGCAACGTGCGGCCTCCGGCGCACAACGGCCGGCACCCGCGGCCCACCGCCACACGGTCTACCGGCCGCCGCGCTCCTTGAGCTGCTTGTGCCTTTTTGCATTCAAGAGCTTAAGGACGTCAATCCCCTCGGCATGGCAGCGCACAAACAGGGGCGCGTGCCAACCATGCTCCTCGATATCGTCCTCAACGGCGCGCTTGAGCTCCGGCCATCCCTGCAAAAGCGCAATCGTGCGCCTGGTTGCCTCATGAGAAGTCTCGCTCGGATAGAACTCCCGTGCAAGCTCCTCCACCGTCTTGCCCTCGTCGAGAAAACCGTGCCGCAGCCCATCGCGCCGCGTAGCCATGCGCTCGTTGTGGGCCGCGTCGCGACAAACGGCGCTACAGTAATTCTTCTCGGGACCGCGATGCCCCACCACCGAAAACGGCCGGCCGCAGCGAGCGCAATACTTGATGCGCACGGCCCCCAAATCGCAGGAGAAGTCGTACCACAGCCAGGACAGATAGCTGCGAAACGAAAAATGTCCCGTGGCCCCACTGACGGAAAACACATCGACATAGGCATCGCCCAGGTGTGCCGTCACCAGCGCGCGCACCATAGACGCCATCTGCGGCAAATCCGCCTTCTCCAATTTCCCCGCGCATCCCCGCAGCTTTTCGTCATCAAGCCGATACCCGTCGCTCTCGACCCCCGAATAGACCTCCGCCGCCTCGAGCGAGAGGACCTCGCGTACCTCGCGGTCAACCGAAGGGGCCAAGTCGAGCGCCTGGCTCAAAAGACGATAGTCCGACGCAGTAATCTCATGCTCAAAAGAGGCCAAAGCGACCTCCACAACGCCATCTAAATCGGCATCCCCCAGAATAAACGCGTAATTGATGCGCCCCTCGACCTCTTCGCGCCGAATGAATCGCGGCACGCCAAGCCACGATGTGTACGCTCCATCGAGGGTCCTGGAAATCACAAAGAGGTCGAAGCTCGACCCTGTTCGAGGATTGTCGACGCGCCAAAGAACAAGGTTTCCCAAGGCGGCCTGCGCCGCCGCTAGGGGCAAGGAGCCGTTTGCGCAGCGCTGCGCAGCAACGGCAAGGTCCGCCATGATGGCAGCGGACGCCCAAAACCCCATGCTTTCCTCGAACTCCTCGCCTTCTACCAGCTCGCCGCCGTCTAAAGAGCGGGCATACGGAAAACGCGCACAAAGCGGTCCATGCTCCAAGGCAAACTCGACGAGCCTCTCGACAGAAACCCTCAGCTGATACCCAGCGTCCGCAGGGGCCTCCTCACCCCACTGAGAAGGAAGTCTTCCGCGCACCGTAGTGCACGCGGAAAGGTCCACGAGCGTCATGGCCGCACGCCCGCGAGCCGTTGCCTCCACAAAGGGCGATCCATCGCGCCCTGCCCCCGTAGGCGCCGCGGGGCTAAACCTCAGCCCCCTCATATGAAAAGAGTCGCCCGGCCCGCCCTCGACATAAATAGGCTGCACCGCTGCCGCAGGCACACTTCCATCCGTCTTGCGAATCTGAGCAAATGCATCGCGCCCCACGTACGTCCTCCGATTTTTATACTGGTTCAAAAACACTATTATTGCGTTCACGTTTATTTTAAATTGTTATCAGCCAAGACCACTCGGCCGCTTTCGAAAAAGAACTCGTGAAAGCGCGCTCGACGCACAAGCACGATGCAGATCGAAAAAAGAAAGGACAGTCTCATGCGGTGCCCTCAGTGCAATTGTGAAAATCCCGACGGGGCCAAATTCTGCACCACCTGCGGAGCCCCCTTTATGAATGAGAGGGTAGCGCCCAGCGGCAGTGACACCAATCCCGCCAGCTCGCCCGCCCCGACGGAAGTACGCCCCGCCGTATCAGACGACGCTTCTCAACAGTCTGCCGGAGACATCCAAAACCAAACCCAGCAAGCGCGCAAGAAGAGCCGCCGCAAAATTCCCATGGTATTGTTCATCGTCCTTGTGACCCTCGCCCTTGCCGCCACCGCTTTTGGCGCCTACTACGTCTACACCCAGATCTTGCATCCACAGCAGGAACAGGTCGAACAACCCAAGCAAAAGGGTAAGGACAAGCCCAACGACAAGAAGTCCAAGCAGGAGGGCAAAAGCGAGAGCGACGGCGCCGAAAAGCCAAACGCACGCCAGAAGGCCATCGACAACGCAAAAGCCGCGGGCAAGACAGTCCTTCCAGGCACGATTCGCATCTTTGAGACCGACGCTCAAATGGCAGACTTCCAGGGAGTCCAGAACCCCAATGCAGGGGGCTATGAGTGCGGCCCCTATGCAGTCTTCGCGTTTGATTCGACGGCTTATGTGACCGCGGGCCACGCGGACGGAAGCCCGGGATCGTCCGGCGAATCCGCAAGCATGGTTTTGCTTGCCCAAGGTTCCGATGTCGACGCATGGACCTCATACGACGGCAAGCACGTCACCTGTGCATTGGGGGCCATGTGGTGGCCCTCCGATACGGGCCTTCCCATGGGCGCGCCGTGGGCTCTGAGAGACGTCCAGGTTCTTCTCGACGACGGCGAGGAATTCTCCAACGTAAGCAACTCGCAAAGTAGCGAAACCAGCACGTCGGCCAGCTCTAGCAGCGCAGGCGACTACATCCTGCCCGATTCATCCACGCGCCTCTACAGCGCCAGCGAGCTGCAGTCGTACTCCCAGTACGAGCTGATGCTCGCCCGCAACGAGATCTATGCACGCCATGGCCGTGGCTTTAACGACCAGGAGATTCGCCAGTACTTCCAGAGCAAGAGCTGGTACCAGCAAAGATACACTGCCGAGGAATTCGACTCGCTGCCGAACAGCCCCCTAACCTCCATCGAGCAACAAAACATCAAGACCATCTACGACGTGGAGCATAGCAAGTAGCACCCCGCCGCAAAGCACGCGAGCGCCCTGGCAGGATCAGGCATCCTACCAGGGCGCTTTTCTTTTCATTCTACAAAATGTGACAAAATAAACCCGTGGACTTTTGTCATGTAATTAGAATGCCGTAATGGCAAACGTTCGCTTGTCGGTGGCGCCGGGGGCAAGCAACGTGATGCCCTCCTTGTGCTCCAGCACGTCATCCTCGGTAGTCAACGTGGCGTGACCCGTCCAGGGCTCGATAGCCACAAACGGTGCGTCGGGAGCCATCGACCATACGCCCAGATAGTCGAATCCCGGAAAGTCGACGCGCACGCCATGGCCGCTGCGGCGGCCGGTAAGCGACACGGTGTTGCCTGGCACGTGGCTAAACACCATGGTGTCGTAGTCAAAGCAGCTGCGTGTGAGCGGCAAGGTGTCGCCGCCATCGAGCACGACGAAGGTGTCGGCTGGATCGGCCAGGCCGCCTTCCACAATCTTGGGGCATTCGGCGTGCCAGGGCTCGACAAACGTAAAGTCATACTCGTCGAAGGCCTCGTCCGTTCCCTCGACGGGGATATTAAACGCTGGGTGACCGCCAACAGAAAACGGCAGCGTCACCGACCCCGTATTGGTAACCGAGAACGTCTGCGCGAGCGTCGCCTCCCCCACAAGGGCATAGGTCATGTTAAGACGGAAAGCATACGGATACTGCTCGCGCGTCTCGGAAGAATCGCACAGCTCAAACGTCACCGATGTTCCATCGGTTGCAACGTCCACCACGCGGTGCTCGTAATTGCGCGCCACACCGTGCTGCTTCATGCGGCACGGCCCCTGCTCGGACATCGCCTCGCCACCACGGATATTGCCCACAATGGGAAACAGGATGGGAGAAGTGCGGCCCCACCAGCGCTCATCGCGCTGCCAGAGGTACTCGCGACCATTAAAACGCATGCTCAGAAGCTGCGCGCCCATGCTGTCGACCTGTGCAGCGCAGGTGTCGTTTGCAATTGTGATGATTGCCATGGCTACCCCTTCGGCCGGTCGCTACTTGGCTTTAATCTGACTGACGATGTTGTTTTGGAAGAACGTATCCTGGGCAAAGATTAAGTCGTTCGCGTCGGCGTCATCGTCCTTCATGGCAGCAAGGACGTCGTCATAGTGGACTGCGCCGCCCGTCTGCAGGTCCACGAGCTCGCGTGCCTCATCGTACGTGTAGTAGTCGTCCGGATCGGTCGAATTCGTAATGTTGGCACGTGCGATGATATACGAATAGCGGTCGCACCAAACGTGCGCATAGCGGCCATTGGGAAGGCTTGCGTAACCCATCTGGGAAGTGCCGATGTCTCCCATGGGGCCGTCACCTTGGGTGTCAACCAATATCGAGCATATCTCGCGCTTGGGGTAATTCTTGGAATACACAGCCACGGAATCGCCCTCGTACTTAACGGTCACGCGACCATCCCAATAAGAAGGCAGCTCGAGGGTGTAGTCTGCGGTAGTGATGGTACGCGCAGCCTTGGCGTCGGCCTCCTTCTTAGCAGCAACGGCATCGTCACGGCGCTTGGTCGCGGCCGCCTTGAGCGCATCGGCATCGGGGGCGCCGTCGGTTGTATCCTTCGAGGCATACTCGTACGCCTTGTTGATCTGCTCGTCCGTCACCTCGAGAGCGTCGGTGGGAGTGAGCTCAAAGCCACCTCTGCCTGTAGCATCGATCTCGGAGCCCTCCTCATCCTTCGCGGTAAACGAGACCTCTACCTGCGTGTTCGAGACGTTGAAAACGGTACCGTCGGCGGCGATGGGCGAAGCAGGCACCGAGAGCACGTAGTTGCCCTGGCGCAGATTGATGCCGCGGCCATCGGAAGTGGCGTACTGGACCTCGTCGACCTTCTCACCCTTAGAGTCGGTTCCTTCGACGTGCACCGGCAGGCGCGAGGCCCCGGCCGAGGTATCCCAGCCGTCCCCACCCACCTTGATAACAACCACGTGCTCCGCCTTGGCGATAGCCTCGTCCTTTTCCTGTTGCGCCTGCTCGGCAGCCACCTGCTGCTGATGCTGATAGTTGATAAACGCCCAGGTACCGCCACCGACCACGGCGATTGCAACAATAACGCCCGCCACGATAGCAGCGATTTTACGGGGATCCTTCTTCTTGGGCGCATTCGCGCCGGCGCGCGCCTTATCGGCAAGGGACTCGGGCGAAACCGGGCCGCCGCCCTCGTCCAAAGCGGGAACAGGCTTGGGCATCAATGCGGTTTTATCAACCGGAACAGGGTCCGCCATGCCAAGGTCCGGCGTCACGACGTTGAGCGATTCATGAGCAGCAGCCGCATCGGCGCGGTATTGCTCGGCATCTGCATCGGGCTGCTCAGAGGTCAAGGTGCACGTCTCGATTTCGCCCTCTGCCTGAGAGACGTCCGAAGCATCGACCTTCAATCCGCACTGCGTGCAAAACTCGGCGTCATCCATCAGCGGCGCGCCGCAATGCGGGCAAACCGGATCGGGCACAGACTCCGGCTCGGACCCAACCGCAGTCGTGAGCGCGGCGTCATCGCCCGCCTCAAGGCGTGCCCCGCACATGGTGCAGAACTCAGCGTCTGCCGGGATGTCGTTGCCGCAATGCGGACAGACGCGGGCGGAGGGGCGCAGCGTCGACGATGCGGCAGAGGCCTCGACCTTTGCTCCGCATTCGGTGCAAAACATCGAGTCGTCAGCGATTTCGCTATGACAATGAGCACAAATCATGAGCGCATCCTAACCTGGACGTTTTCCATATGGGCAAAGTATAAGCCCACGAATGGGATGCGCTCGTCATCATTTACAGGGCAACGGGGATCTGAATGCAGCAAAAATCTTCCTGATGCTCCTCGTTATATGAGGTGGCATCCATATAACAAAAGTCATAGGCGTTGCCTATCGGCGTGAGATTGTGCGCATCCAAATAGGAAACCGCTTCGCGAATACCCGCGGGATTATATGGCATGCCCCATCGGCTGATGCAAAGGTAGACACCCTCAGGGAGGCACTGTGCCTGGCCGAGCTTCTCGGCCTCCACGCCCTCGGGAACCACAGCAAAAGGGCCGGCACCCAAAATAGGATTGTCAGAATGAAAATACGAACGCTGCAGCATGGTGCCCCACCCGCGCATCGGCCGCGCCCCCATGGTCTCGCGCAAACGCGCCACGGCACGCATGAGCGTAGGGTGCAGCACGGAGCGGTCGATGGCAACATCACCGGGAAACGGCTCCACGATCACATAGCGATTGGGAAACGCCTTGAGCGTGGGGACGCCCTGGCGAGCTTTCCAATACGAAACGTCGCTATAAAAGCTCAAGCGTTCCTGCACGTTATTGCGTTCTTTTTTGAGCGCGGCAATCTGACCATCGAGCTCCGATACGCGCTCGCGCAGCTTGTTGGCCATCTCAGCCACGTCGTAGGAGCTGGTGAGCCGCATAATCTCATCGAGGTCAACGCCAAGATCACGCAACATGCAAATCAGGCGCATGAGAGGAATCTGCGTAGGCGAGTAAAAACGATAACCCTTCTCGTTCACCTCGGCAGGAGCAAATAGGCCGATTTTGTCGTAATAGATCAATGTCTGGCGCGAAACGTCAAAGATGCTCGCCATTTCACTGATGGTATACATGCCATCCACGTAGGGCCTCCAAACAAAGCAACCGAAAATCAACTCTATAAGAAGCGCTTATCAGGCATATCGCATTTCTACAATAAACTCCTCACCCATCAAAAAGGAACGAGACCTGTCACTCTACTCCCAGCGCTTGTAGCCCGTGCACTCGATACCAAACGAAGCGAGCGCCTTACACGCCATGTGATGAACCATGTCCTGAAGCGTCGACGGGCCGTTATAGAACGTGAGCATCGGCGGCATGATCATGACGCCGGGTACGCGGCAGAGCTTTTCCATATTGTCGATATGAATGGGAGAAAACGGAGTCTCACGAGCCATGAGCACCAAGCGACGCTGCTCCTTCATCTGAACATCGGCGGCGCGCAGCAGCAAGTTGTCGGAGTAGCCGCAGGCAATACCGGCAAGTGTCTTCATGGAGCAAGGAGCGACCACCATGCCGTCAATGGGGAATGTTCCGCTCGCAATGGATGCGCCGATGTTGCGATTGTCGTAGACCACATCGGCATAGGACGCAAACTCATCGAAATCCATCCCCAACTCCTGCTTGGCCGTGATCTCGGCGCCGCGGGACATGACCAGATGGCTTTCGGCACCTGCTTCGCGCAAGCATTTAAGGCACTCGAGGCCCAGCAGCGAGCCCGATGCACCGGATACGCCAATGACGACGCGCTTCTTGGAATCCATGATGGTCTCCTTGTAAACATAGCTTATGACCAGCAGTTTCTGTGAACTGTGGCGCGGGTTCTCACATCAATCGTATCGCGAGAGCACGCGTTGCAACCCACCCATTTAGGACAGACAAATGTCCAAAATGGAAAACGGGTCGGAGGCTTAATTGCCCCCGGCCCGTTCAAGCGACGTACTGTGGCGCGGCCCAAACGGACCAGTCGTCGCATTCAATATCATGGACGCGCGTAAGAGGGAGACGCATCCATGCAAGGCGATGCCCATCAGTGCACAAGGTAGGAAAGCAAGCGGGCATCGTCCCGAAGGAGGGCGAGATTAGGCCTGGAGCTCGGCGGCCCACTTCTCCTTGTCGATCTCCATGAACTGGGAACGAACGAAGCGGTCCTTGAGAGCAAACGGCACGGTGGCATCATAGATGACCTTGCATGCGATGCCGTGCTCGCGAATGGAACCGGAAACAGCGTTGTCGTTGGAGGGGTCGAGCACATGGCAGTGGCAACCGGGAATCGTGATGATGTCGGTGTCGGCCTGGAAGCGGGTGGTCATGGCCCACATGACGTCGCTCATATCGAAGATGTCAACGTCCTCGTCAACCAGGATGCACTCCTTGAGCTCACCAAACGCGGAGAAGGCGAGCATGGCGGCGTTGCGCTGACGGCCCTCGTCAGAAGCTGCGGACTTCTTGAACTGCAGGATGGCGCAGAACTTGCCGCCACCGCAGGGAGCAGCGTGGACGTTGAGCAGACGGCCGGGCATAGCCTTGTTGACCATGTTGAAGATGGAAGCCTCGGTAGGGATGCCAGCCATGGAGACATGCTCGTGCGAAGGGCCGATGCAGGACTCCATGATGGGGTTCTTGCGGGTGGTCACAGCCGTGACGTTGATGACCGGGCAAACCTTGGCGCCACCGGTGTAGCCAGGGAACTCGGGCATTGCGAAGCCGTAGCCGGCGGTGTCCTCGTTGACCATCTCGGTTGCGGAGAGGTAGCCCTCGATGACGTACTCGGCGTTAGCGATGCACTTCTGGTCGATGGTGAGGCAGTTGGCAAGCTCGACCGGCTTGTTGCGCACGGCACCGGCGATCTGCAGCTCGTTGAAGCCAAGCGGCGTTGTGGGAGCCTCAAAGCCGCAGCCCATGTACACGGCCGGGTCAAGACCAATCTGGATGGAGATCGGCATATCCTCGCCGCGCTCCTTGTACATGTCGAAGAAGTGACCAAGGTGACGCGAGCCCGGGGTGATGAACATCGTGAGCTTGGTCTTATCGACAATGGCGAAACGGTGAATGGTGACGTCGGACATGGTGTTGTCCGGATCGTTGCCCATGGCGAGGCCCATGGTGATGTAGGGGCCGCCGTCAACCGGAGTGTTGGTGGGGGCGGGGATCAGTTTATGGAGATCGAAATCGGGATCGTCGGCCTTGTAGACGACTTCCTGGCAGTCGATGTGCTTGCCATCCTCAATCATCTCGGGAGCGATGAGGTTGTCGAACATCTTGCCCATCTCAAGACCAAGGTGCTCCTCCTCGAGGCCCAGCATAGCGGCAACGCGCTTGCGGCTGGCGAGCAGACCGATAGCGACCTTCGCGTCGGGATGACCCTTGACGTTGTTGAAGACCATTGCGGGGCCTTCCTTGGTCGGGCGCATAACGGTGCCGCCGGAACCCACGTGACGATAGACGCCGGAAACCTCGGCCTTGGGATCGACCTCGGTGTCGGTCTCCAGATACTGACCAGGCATGGTCTTCAGGAAATCGAGGGCGGAACGGAGGTCATGAATCTCGTTGTTTGCCATTTTTAACTCCTTTTTCTCCTCATCTGAGAAACTGCAAACGGTTTTGAGACGGTCCCTTGCGGGCTCTTCGCGTGCACCCGGCCACATCGGCCTATCAGGCATTTTGTGGCCGCGGGCACTGGGCGCGACGCGAAGAGTGCTCAGGAAGGTCTTATGTCGTGTCGTGCGAGCGATACTTGCGCGAGCTGTCAGGCGGCAAGCGTGCTCGAGCTCGACTTACATCAGGCCCAGCGTGCTGAACCAGAAGGCCTCGACAAGAACTACCAGGAAGGTGACCACAGTCATGGGGATGCCCATCTTCATGGCTTCCTTGGAGGTGTAGCCGCCGGCGTCCTTACCCTCGCCAACCAGGATGGCCAGGTTATGGAAGGGCAGGATGTAGTGGAGGTTGATAGCGGTGAAAACGATCAGTGCAACGGCAATAGGCGTTACGCTGGTTCCCTGAACAAAGGTGAGGAACGCAGGGACGCAGATGCCCAGGCCGGCCATAACGGAACCCATGAACATGTGGATGATCATGGTCAGAGCGCAGACGAGCAGCGCGAAGAGGTAAGGGTTCGCAGGAACGGTGCTGGGAAGCACGACGTCTGCAATCCAGGCGTTCATGCCAGTGGCGCCACCGACGGAACCGATTGCCATAGCAGCGGTCAGGAACATGAGGGTCTTGATGTCAACCGAGCTCCAGGACGCGGGAGTCAGGACCTCACCGATGACAGGCATGGCCATAAGGACACCGATAACCAGGGTGACCCAAGCAAGATAGTCGCCAGAAACAGTAAGCCACAGGGCAATTGCGATGACGAGCCACACGATGGTGCGGATCTCTTTCTCGGAAAGCTTGCCGAGAGCGGCCTGCTTAGCGAGAACATCCTCGCGGTCGTATACAAGCTCCTTGGAAGGCTTGAAGAGAGCAAGGGCGAGAACGATGGTGCACAGGGTTGCAACAACCATGGGGACGCTCATGTAGATGAACCAGTCAACGAAGCCGATGGCAGCACCGCCGTTGGCACCATAGGAGGCAACAAGCGGGTTGAGGGTGGAGTCGCCGGTCATGAAGAACATGGAGCAGGGCACGGCGGCGGCAAAGATCAGGAAACCGAGCTTGCCGCGATCGTCCTCACCGTAGCCAGCGGACTCGGCAATAACCGAGACCACAGCCAGAATCAGGAATGCACGGGGGAAGGGGTGCGGAATGAGCAGTGCGAGAACGAACGTCAGAGCGAAGATCGAGAGGATCAGCGACTTGGCGCTCTTCACGAACTTGAGCATGAACGCATACGCGATGCGCTGACCGAGACCGGAGTCCTTCACCGCACCAGCGATGAGGTAAGCACCGACGACGATCCACATGGTGCCCTTGGTCCAGGCACCAAATGCGACGGCGACGGTAGCGGCCATGCTCGGCACGCCATCGGCGTCGGGGACGACCTGCATGAGCACCAGCAGGGCGCAGTAGAGGATGCCCGTGTAACCGGGCTGTGCGACACCGCACGCCCACATCACGACGGCACCGAGCGAGAGAGCCAGGCAGTTCTTGCCACCCTCAGAGAGGGCAACGGAACCGAGGCTGTCCAGGGGAAGAACGAACTTGATCAGCAGAAAGACGACGATCGCCAGGAAGAAACCAATGTAGCGCTTCGTCAGAAACTTATTCTTTGCAGCTGCCATTTCTTCACCCTCCTTCCTTTGTCATGCGCCCCCTACCTGATAGGAGCGCTTGTACACGACGATTGAAACGTTGCGCTGTGTAGCTGGAATACAGTCAAGAAAATTGATGAACTCGGTGCGATGAACGGTTTTCAACGACCGACGAACGGTTTAGCACGGTGCAGCGCGCACGTTTCTCTTTACACACCGTGCAGGCTCCGCTCTAGAACTTGAGCATGACTTGAATACAACAAAAGTCCTGTTGGTGGATATCGTTATAGGACGTGGTATCGAGCAGGCAGAAGTCGAAGGCATTGCCCAGAGGCTCGAAATTATGGTCGTTGAGCCACTTCATGAGCCGCTCGGCGGCATAGCCCTGATACGGCATGCCCCAGTAGCTCATGCATGCATAGAGCCCCTTAGGCAGCATCACCACGTCGGATAGCTTTGAGGAATCCACACCAGCGGGCACAACGGTAAAGGTCGCCGCCGGGCGGTACACAAGCTGGCCTTCGTCGCCGCGTTCGCTCTTTACCTCGGTAAGCATAGTGCCAAAGCCGTCTACAGGAACGCCGTCTTCCACCGCACGGAGCTTTTTCATGCTGCGCATGAGCGTGGGATGCAGCACCTCGCGAGTCACATCGGAATGAGGAAAGCTTTCGGCGACCACCAGACGCTCATCATACTGTTTGAGAATGGGGGTGTCGGTCACATCGCGCCAGCGCTCGACCGACTTGTAGTACCTAATGCGTTGATCGATAAGCTCGCGCTGCGTGTCAAGCTGACCGATGCGGCGGCCTATCTCCGCTTTACGTGCTACAAGGTAGTCGATTAAGGCAGAGATATTGCGCGAGTCTATGATTTCGGCGATTTCCTTGAGCTCGATGCCCAAATCTTTAAGCAGGCAGATGAGACGCAGGGTAGGAATCTGCGTGGGGAGATAGAAGCGATAGCCATCGTCATTGACCATCGCAGGGCAGAACAGCCCGATTTTGTCGTAATAGATTAAGGTCTGACGAGTAAGGCCAAACAAGGAGGCCATCTCACCAATTGAATACCAATGTGACTCAGCTTGAGTCATGCTCATCATTCCCATCGAGATAGAATCGATGGCGCCCTGCGCGCGACGCGCGGACGCTCTGCCTGCGCTGGGCGTTTGCACGAGCTTCAGGCACGCTCGATTGCTAACCAGCGATGGGTTGTATTAGGGGCTATTATAAAGCGAACAATAACGCGCGGACACCCGTTTCTCGACGAGCGGCGCGTTTCCCTCAGGCAACGGCCTGTGAAGCCGCTATACACTCAACCAAGACAATATGCATAAGAACCTGCATCCGGCCACCGAGAAGCGACCGTCTGCAGGTTCTCAGATGAGGGCTGACGCAGGGAGTTCTTTTGACAGCTCGAACCCAGAGAAAAAGCGCCAGCGTGGGAAAGCGTACATGAGCGGGTGCGCCCGCACAATCACAAGGCAGACGCACCCGTGGGATTCTAAGCCTTGAGACTACAGAAGAGGGAGTTAGTCTTCAAAGCCCGGAACCCAATGAGAGGCGTCGACATCCATGAACTTGGAGCGCTGGAAGCGATGCTTCTGGTCATAGGGCACCGTGCAGTCGAAAATCGTCTTGCAAGCAATGCCGTGATCGCGGATGGAGGGGTCGCACGTGGGGTCGTTCGACGGATCCAGCGGGTGACAACGAACGCCGGGGATAGTGATGACATCGTGATCGGCCTGGAAGCGGGTGTTCATAGCCCAGATGACATCCTTGATGTCGAACGGGTCGACGTCCTCATCAACCAGCCACACGTGCTTGAGCTCGGGGAACGCCGTGAACGCAATGAGCGCAGCCTGGCGCTGACGGCCCTCGTCAGAAGGAATGAGCTTCTTGAACTGGATAACGGCCATGTATTTACCACCGCCGGGTGTAGCAGCGTAGACGTTTTGCACGCGGCCGGGCATGGCTTTGTCGACCATGGAGAGAATCGAGGCCTCGGTGGGGATGCCGGCCATGGAGACGTGCTCCTCGGACGGACCGATCACCGTCTGCATGATGGGGTTCTTGCGCGTGGTAACCGCCTTGACCTTGATGATGGGAAGCGCTGCCTGGGCGCCGCCGGTGTAGCCTGGGAACTCGGGCATGGCCTTGCCGGACTCGGAGTGCTGGTCCTCGCGAACACGAACGTCGGGGAGCAGCTCGCCCTCGATAACATACTCGGCGTTAGCGATGCACTTCTCGGAGATGGTCAGGCAGTCGGCCATCTTGACGCCCTCGCCACGAATGGCGCCGGCGATGGTGAGTTCGTTGAAGCCGAGCGGCGTGGTGGGCGGCTCGAAGCAGGCAGCGATCTCGATAGCAGGATCGACACCGATGGAGATGGAGATAGGCAGCGGCTTGCCGGCCTTCTCGGCCTTCTCGCGGAACACGGTGAGGTGACGCGCGCCCGGGACGAAGTACATCGAGATCTCGTCTTTGCTCTGCAGGCACAAACGATGAATCGTCACGTCGCTCTCGCCCGTCTCGGGATCGGAGGCGTAGCACATACCCATAGTGATGTAGGGGCCAGCATCCTCTTCGGTGTTCGTGGGGGCGGGGATGAGCTTGCGAATGTCGAAGTCGGGATCGTCGGCCTTGTAGACAACCTCCTGGCAAACGGCCTCGTCGGCTCCCACGTCCTGCACGGGAATGGGATTCTTGACAGCGTCGTTGAGCAGGAAGCCTAGGCGCCTGGGGTCACAATCGAGCAGATGCCCAACGCGCGTACGGCTGGCAAGCATGCCAATAGCCACGCGAGCGCCCGGATGGCCCTTAACATTGTTGAAAATCATGGCCGGGCCCTCTTTGGTGGGACGCATAACGGTACCGCCCGCACCGATATGACGGTACACGCCAGAGAGCTGGGCGCGAGGCTCGACCTCGACATCGGTCGTGACCAACTGACCGGGAATGGTTTCCAGAAGCTCGACAGCGCTGCGGAAATCAGTAACCTTATTTGCCATGTTTACCTCCAATGCAAAAGGTGACCACTCGTGTGGTCCGTTGATTGAAGTGTAGGGGCGTATAGTCGCTGTACGTGCAAGCCACGGCCTGAAAAAGGGTTGAATAACGCCGTTCACCTGCAAAAATAAACCGTTAAGAAGGCGCTTTCACAAGGCGCGTACAGCGCCCGGCGTCAAGGGCAGCGTCTTAACACAAAAGAGCGCGGGACCTCTCGGCGCCGCGCTCCAAGATCAAAAACGCTGTGGTTAAACCCGCCCGTAGTGACAGGCTATTTCCTGCAGCAAAACTCAATCAGAGCATCATCTTTGCGAGCAAACATCACATCCTGCTCCGGCGTATCCTCAAAGGGACCGAGGATGACCTCGTCGCACCAGGCGGCCGCCTCGTCGAGATTGTCCGTTACAAACGCTACATGGCGATGCGTCTTCATGAACTCGGGAGCAGGCGAGCCTTCCTCAAAATAGAGATACTCGACCCCGTCCGGAGAATCGGCAGGATTGGAAACCCATAGCTTCATGGGTTCCGCGTTGCGCATGCCCTCACGCTTCTCTGCCACGGGCACACCCGAATGATCGAACGAAAGCTTCATGGACAGACCTTCCCTTCTCTATTCTTGGCAAAGCTCGGCAAGCTTCGCACGAATATCCGCATCCTCAAGCGCCAGACGCGTCCACGGGGCGAGCGGCTCGGGATGACCCGCAAGATAGGCGTCGATCTCGTTCAGGCGCACCGGGCGCACCTCGGAAATCTCCTGCTCGTTCACGCACAGAGAACCCACATCGATGCGCGCGGCGAATACGGCGCACCACTCGCACTCGCAGTTGCCGTCGCCGTGGTCCTCACGGTACACGATGTGCCCCAGCTGCTTAAGCGGAGCCTGATCGGACGTAAGGCCACACTCTTCCTGCAGGCGACGCGCGGCTCCCACCGCGAGCTCCTCCCCCACTTCGGGATGGCCGGCACAGCTATCGGAAAGCACGCCACCCCACAGGCGCTTGAGGGCACTGCGACGGCACAGCAGCAGATGGGCGCCATCGCCCGTGCCCTCTACCAAAAACGTCTCGAACGCCTGGTGCAAGATACCCTCTCCCGCATGGGCCTCGATGCGATCCACGGGACCGATTACGCTACCGTCCTCATGCACGGCGAGCACCTCGTCAGCTTCATCCCACGTTGCACGCAGCACGCGAGCCACATGCCGCTTAAGAGCATCGATGAGCTCGGCCGTGGTATCGAGAACGGTCTGCAAGTCGTCCTTGCTCGCATGCTCTACATGAAAACCCGTAGAGCAGGTACACGGCATCTTGAACTCGGTAGCGAGCGCAGCGCAGATATCGTGCGCCGGGATCTCGTCACGATGACAGGGCACAGATAGGATACTCACCGTAGCAGTTCTCCCCGGCTCGGGACGCGGAATAGCCTGCGCCGTGGCGCCCAGATGAGCGTACTCGGGCGAGCACGCATAGACGATAATGCCGCGCGGCGTGACCGTCACCACGGCCTCCAGAGCGAACTTGCCCTCGCCCACGCGAACGTTTGCAGTATGCATCTTGCTTTTGGGGGCCTCTTTCATGGCGCGTCCTTTCCGATACGTTCTACCTGGTATTAATTTCGACTATATACCTGCTATACGTTCAAGGGCACCTTCTATGAACGGCATCTCTTGTCTCGGGTTCGGCACGCGAACGAGCCTGCCAAACAGATCCTCGTCTATCATGACCACCCGCATAGCGGGTGGTTTGCTCTTAGGGTATAACCCTATGGCCCCAGGCCAGGGGCTCAAGCCCCTGGCCTGAACTCCGTTCAGGCCCGATAGCCCCTTGACGCGTGGCGGCCCGTCAAACGGGCGGGCACGTCACCTCCCGGCGAACGGGTCCTCGTACTCCTTGACGCTCAGCCGGTCGAGCGCGATGTCGGCGCTCTCCTGCTCGCGTATGTACTTCCTGATCGTCGACTCGTTGAGGCCGACGGTCGACACGTAGTAGCCCTCTGCCCAGAACTTCCTGTTCCCGAACTTGTACCTGAGGTTCGCGTGCCGGTCGAACATGAGCAGGGAGCTCTTGCCCTTCAGGTAGCCCATGAAGCTCGAGACGCTGAGCTTCGGCGGGATGCTGACCAGCATGTGGACGTGGTCCGGCATGAGGTGCCCCTCGATGATCTCCGCCCCCTTCCACATGCACAGCCGCCTGAGGATCTCCCCCAGGTCCTTGCGGTATTGGTTGTAGATCGCCTTCCTTCTATACTTTGGCGTGAACACGATGTGGTACTTGCGCAGCCATTTCGTGTGCGCGAGGCTGTTGGCTTTCTGGGCCACAGCAATCACCTTCCCTCTAGGGGCATGATGACCTGAACAATCCTCATGCTAGGGGGAAGGTTTTTTGTCGCGTAGCGGAAATTGACCTCCACCCGCTGAGCGGGTGGTTTTCTATGCCGCGCGTACCGCGCGGCATAGACTAAAGTCCATGAAATAAAAATGCCGCAGGGCACAATGCCCCGCGGCTCGATGGTACTGCTGGCGCGATTGTTGTGCGGCCGCTATGCCTGATTTACCAACCGCACTAGCGCGCAGCGTCTATAGGGAAAGCGATCAAGAAAACGGTTTCCGGCCTTCAAACACGCCGCTATCTCCGCCTACTTCTCCAACGGTGGGATAGGAGGCAAGATAGGCAGCTTGTCGATGTCCTCAGGCTTGATCTTAAAGCGGTCGTGAACTACAGGATGCTCCGTGGAGCGCCAGGAATACTGGCAAGTAGTGCAGCCGTAATACTCCCAAACACCCGGAACGGGGCTGGTCGAGATGGTCTTGATGGTTTCGCTATCGCAACGCGGGCACTTCATGTGCTAATCCTCCTTTAAAGTGATTTCATCAGGGTCAACGGCGGGCTTATTTGTTCTTAGCGGCCCACAGCTCAGCGAGCAGCTTGGCATAATCCGCCGTCTCACCGGGGTCACTAAGCATCTCGACTTCGCGCGTGACCGGCTCGGGATCGATGGGCGTCGTAGCATCGATGACGAGCTTTGCGGTGATGCCGGGAATCTCCTCGGTAGGATTGAGCGTCATGCCCGGGCAGTTAGGAATGACCTTGACGTCCTTGTCCGGACGTACGCGGGTGGAAAGCGCCCACATGACCTGGTTGAGGTCGAACGGGTCCACAAAGTCATCGACGACGATCACGTTGTGCGCGTACTGGGCGCCATGCGGTGTGCTCATGATACGAAATGCCGCCGTTGCCGCCTGACCACCATAGCGGGGCTTCATGGAGATGATCTCGGTCATGCCGTGGGTGTACATGGCGTTGACCGCCACGACCTCGGGCATATCCCTCTGAATCTGCTTGAACAGCGGTACCGAGGTGTTAAGGGCAACCAGGTAGTCGCACTCGGTCCAAGGCATGCCGATGTAGAGGCTCTCGAAGATGGGGTTGGTGCGATAGGTCACATGCGTGATCTTTGCCTCAAGCTGACGACGAGCGCCGGAGACGGAACCGGTGAACTCGCCGAACGGACCCTCGATCTTACGGACGCGAGGCTCGATGTAGCCCTCGAGGATGACCTCGGAGCCGGCAGGAACAAAGAGATGCTCGTCGGTATCGGCACGAACGATCTCGGCAGGCACGCCGTCGTTCAAGGCGCCCACGAACTCGTACTCGTTTTGCTCGTGTCCGATAGGCGTGGAGGCCATAAAGGTGACGAGCGGGGCGTTGCCCAAGGCGATGGCGATGTGCAGAGGCTCATTGCGGGCCTCGCACTTCTTGAGGTGAACGGCCATATCGTGGGACGGAATAACCTGGATACCCAATGTATCCTTGTCCTTAACCTGGATGCGATAGGTGCCCACGTTCATCTTATTGAAGTTATCTGGATCGTCCGGATCGGCAGAGACCAGCGCAAACTTGGAGAAATAGCAACCGGCATCCTGGTCGTTGATGCGATAGAGCGGCAGCAGGTGGAACAGGTCGATGTCGTCACCAGCGGCGGCATCAAGCGTGTTCTCCTTGCAGGGAGCCTCCTCGCGAGAAAGGACCTTGGGCTCCACGGGATAGGCGTCCCAACGACGATTGAGCTCAAAGAACTGCTCCTTGGTGGGAGTGTTCTTGTCCATGCCCATCATGAGGGCGTGGTTTGCCCAGGAACCATGAACGTTGGTAACGATGCGCGTACCCTCGGGATAGCCCGCGATGTTGTCGAACATCACGGCAGGACCGTTTTGCATACGGGCAGCAGCACGACAAGCGGAAGACACGCCGGGCTCGGGCAGCACCTCGTCGGTGACGTGCAGAAGCTGGCCCTCCTCCTCAAGCGTGTCGAGGAACGAACGCAAGTCTTGATAAACCTTGGTCATGTGTACTCTCCCATCCAAAGGGGTCTACGGTACCCCTATGTAATCGCAGCGAGAGTGACCTGGAAATTCATGGTTGTTCTGCCGCTATTCCAAATCCGGCATAACCCTCATATTGACGAACCCGTTATGAACGATTTGGAATATCGACTGTCTAAAGTGGGAGAAAACAAATGAATCTGTGCGCTCTATCATGAAAAAAGCGGACTTGATTGGCATCAAAGGAGGCAGCATGGACTTCAAGAAAATCGAAGCGTTCCTATGCGTAGCCTCCCAAAAGCAATACACCGCGGCAGCAGAGAAGCTCTACACCTCGCAATCAGCGCTGTCTAAACAGATGAAGCAGCTCGAATCAGAAATCGGCACGCCGCTCTTTAAAAAGACGAGCACCGGTGTTGAGCTCACCCAAGCCGGCTGGGAGTTTTACTACTATGCCCGCCACGCGCTTCCGGAACTCCAAAACACGCTAGCACACATTGAAGCCTGCAAAGGACGCACCAAGGCATTCATCCGATTTGGATCCCTGCCATTTGTCGAAGACTATGGCATCAGTGATACGCTTTGCTCCTTTTGGGCCAAGAACCCTGGCGTCCAAATTGAGTTTTCCGAGCGCAGCCAGGAAGACCTTATCTATGCGCTGCAGCGCAACAAGCTCGACCTTGCCATCCTTCGCCTCGACATGCTCGATCATTCACAGTTCTCAACGCGCAAGATCTTAACCGACGAGCTCGTTGTCGTCTTCAACAAGCACAACCCCCTAGCGCATCGCAAGAGCATCGATCTTAAATCCCTGCGAAATGAGCAGTTCATCCTCCCTACCGAACGCAGCGACCTTTCGCAGGTATTCATCAACGCTTGCAAAGAACACGGATTTTATCCCGACGTGCCGCTCACGCACTCGCGCCACTGGATGCTGCTCAAGGCGGTGCAGCGCAATATGGGCACCACCGTCATGCCACGCGGAATGGCAACGCCCATCCACGCAAGTGATATCGTCTGTGTGCCCTTTGACGAGCCCATCGAGACAACCGTCGGCTTTGCTTGGCTGCCCGGGGTCTCCCTCAGCAGGACGGCAATGGAATTCGTCGACTTCGTCTGCACGAGCTATAACGAGTAGGGCCAAATTAAATAGTTCCGAAACTCTCTTTCAAACCGAGCGTTTCATCTTGTTCAACGGATGCCACATGGCCGGGATATCGTTGCGCATAGCGCTCGATGCGCGCAGCCCTTCCATACGAAAAAGGCCGCGAGAGCATCTGCCCCCGCGGCCCGATACCGCTTGCCGAAACGATGGGCATGCCTGATTTACCCATCACCCCAGCCTCGGATGAGGTGCGACCCCCTTTTGGTCTCTTAGACCTCCAGCGGCGGAACCGGCGGAATCACCTGAAGCTTGGCAATCTTTTCGGCATCCAACTTAAACACGTCGTCGACGTGAGGGGTCTCAGTAGAGCGCCAGGAGTAGAAGCAGCGATCGCACTGATACACTTCCCAAACGCCTTCGATAGGCGACTTGGCGATCGTCGAAATCTGGTCATGTTCGCAACGCGGGCACTTCATGGTTTTGTCCTCCTTTAGGACGTGGTTTACCAAGCTGCCGTCTGTGGGCGCGCTCAATTCACGCGCCCAGTTACGGCAAAGAGAGGAACGCTTACTGCTTAGCGGCCATCAGATCGGCAATGATCTTGGTGTACTCAGCGGTCTTGGCGGGATCCTTCAGGAGCTCGACCGAGCGGGTAAGCGGCTCGGGATCAACCGGCGTGGTGGCGTCGATGATGAGCTTGGCAGTCATACCAGCGACTTCCTCGGACGGGTTGAGCGGCATGCCGGCGCAGTTGGGAATAACCTTGACGTCCTTGTCCGGGCGCACGCGGGTCGAGAGGGCCCACATAACCTGGTTGAGGTCAAACGGGTCAACATAGTCGTCAACGAGGATGACGTTGTGGCAGTACGGCATAGCGTGCGGCGTGGAGAGCAGCTTGAAGGCAGCGCCCGTTGCATGACCACCGTAGCGAGGCTTGATGGAGATGATCTCGGTGAAGCCGTGGGTGTACATAGCGTTGACGGAAACGACCTCGGGGAAGCCCTCGTCATGCAGCTGCTTGTAGATAGGCACGGAGGTGTTGAGTGCCATGAGGAAGTCGATCTCGGTCCAGGGCATGCCCAGGTAGATGTTCTCGAAGATCGGGTTGGTGCGATAGGTCACGTGCGTGATGACGGCCTCGCACTGGGCACGGCAACCGGAGTAGGAACCCGGGAACTCGCCGAACGGACCCTCGCAGGTGCGGACGCGCGGATCAATGTAGCCCTCGAGGACAACCTCGGCACCGGCGGGTACGTAGAGGTGATCGTACAGATCGGACTTGACGATGTCGGCAGGCACGCCGTTGTTCAGAGCGCCCACGAACTCGTACTCGTTCTGAGTGTAGCCAACGGGGGTGGAAGCCATGAAGGTCACCAGCGGAGCATTACCGAGGGTCACGCAGATGGGGAACTTCTCATTCTTCTTCTCGGCCTCGGCGAGCTGCTTGGCGATGTCGTGCATGGCCAAGCACTGCATACCGATACGGTTGGCACCCTTGACCTGGATGCGGTAGGTGCCGACATTCATCTTGTCGAAGTTGCCGGGATCGGTGGGGTCGCCGGTAATGATGGAGGCCTTGCCGATGAACATGCCGCCGTCCTGCTCGTTGATGCGATACAGCGGAAGCAGATCGAACAGGTTGACGTTCTCGGCGCCGTCGATGACGTTCTCCTTGCAGGGAGCGTCGTCGTGCTCAAGGACGTTGGGCTTGACCGGGAAAAGGTCCCAGCGGCGGTTCAGCTCGAGGAACTGATCCTTGGTGCTGGTGTTCTTGTCCATGCCCATCATGAGAGCGTGATTTGCCCAGGAACCGTGAACGTTGGTGACGACGGTGTGGCCAGGGCCATAACCCTTGATGTTATCGAACATGACGGCAGGGCCGTTGGTCATACGGCTGGCGGCGCGGCCGGCAGAACCGATATCCGGCTCGGGGAGAACCTCATCGGTCACGTGAACGAGCTGGCCCTCTTCCTCGAGCGTGGCGAGGAACGAACGAAGATCCTGATACACCTTTGACATGAAAGCTCCTTTCCGAAAGCTTCCGAACAACGTGGCTTCAGTTTCACATCTCGCAACCGTTCGCGCGATTCCCTTGCGGAAGCACAACTTTCCCCAGCGGAATAACCCATGCATGCGGGTTTGAGTTATTCCATTTAGGCAACGTCATCGGCCCCACAACGACCCATTCATAGAAAACAATCCGTCCACGCTGGACTTTTTCGATACCATAGATTGTGCAATTTTCCTTATAAGAAAAATACGAATAACGAAACACATTTAAAAAGGAGGTTTGCAGTATGGATTTGAGAAAACTCGAAGCGTTCCTCACCGTCGCGAATACCGGTAAATATACCGACGCCGCCGACAAGCTGTTCATCTCCCAATCGTCCCTCTCAAAACAGATGGCTCAGATGGAACGTGAACTGGGCGTCAAACTGTTTAAGAAAACGCGCAACGGCGTTGAACTCACGCAGGCCGGCTTCGACTTCTACTCATATGTACGTAAAATGCTTCCGGAATATCACCGCGCCGTCGATCGTCTCCAAATGTATCGCGAGGGCGGCACGTACCCCTTGCGCATCGGCTCACTTCCTTTGGCGGAAGAATACGGCTTTGCAAACGCCTTCAGCTCCTACTGGGCGCGCAATACCTCGGTTCAGATCGATTATTTCGAGCGTAGCCAGGAAGACTTGATCGACAAGCTTGATCGGCACAAGATTGACCTCGCCCTCCTGCGTGTAGACATGCTCGACCCCGATAAGTACTCCTATGTCTCCCTCGTTCTCGATGAGATAGTCGTCGCGTGCTCCACCAAGCATCCGCTCTCGGCCCGAGAACATGTGGGACTGGCAGAGCTTCGCAACGAGGAGTTCATCCTTTTGGAGGAAAAATCCGACGTGACGCAGATCTTTCGTCGGGCCTGTGAAAACCAGGGCTTCTTCCCCAACGCGCCACTACATCATTCACGCCATCGTATGCTCATCAAGGCCGTGCAAAACAACATGGGCATCACCGTGCTGCCGCGCCGCTTGGTATCAACCTACCTGGCAGACGACCTTGCCATCGTGTCCTTAAAGCAGCCGCTCTACTCCACCCTTGGCCTTGTATGGCTTGCCGACGAGCCACTTACGCCCATCACTCAAAAGTTTATCGACTACGTCTGCACCGACTTCAACGTCAATAGCGGATTGGAAGGGTAGCGCTCCGGACACCTTTGCCCCCATCGGAGCCGGCCTGCGCCCCGCTGCCACAGCCCTGTCTGATTTGGGGCACACCCCCTGTGACAGAACAAACCCGTGGGCTTTTGTCCTGTTTATCGTCTGCGGCATCGATCGAATGTCTACGCCAAGCGGGACAAGACCGAGCATGGTCTTGTCCCGCTTTTTGCTGCGCATGGTTTGACATAGACCACGCATCCCATCACCATACCCATGGACAACACGCATGAGAGGAACCATCCATGGCAGCAGCTCAGCCGCAAAAAATCAGAATGATCGCCGGTCTTGGCAACCCGGGCGAGGAGTATGCGCAAACGCGCCACAATGCCGGATTCAAAGCAATCGACGAGCTCGCTCGTCAGGCAAACGTGACGTATTGGAAAAACCAGGCCGGAGCCGAAGTCGCCTCCATCAAGGTTAACGATGCCGAGGCTGAGGGCGGCAAGCGCGAGGTGATCCTGGTAAAGCCCCAGTCGTACATGAATACGAGCGGCGGCCCCATCTCCAAGCTCTGCGCACAGTACAAGGTGAGTGTCGAAGAGCTGCTGGTGATCCACGACGAGCTGGACATCCCCGCAGGTGACGTGCGCATCAAGGTGGGTGGCGGGCATGCCGGTCACAACGGCCTGCGCTCGATTATCGACAAGATGGGCAGCCGCGACTTCAGCCGTGTGCGTGTGGGCATTGGCAACCCTCCGGGACGCATGCCGGTGGCAGATTTCGTGCTCAAGCAACTGCGCTCCCGCGAGGCGGAGGATTTTGACGAGACTACGGCTCGCGCCGCCGAGGCCGCAGTAACCGCACTCACCCGCGGCGTGATCTTTGCGCGCGACCACGTGAACGGCGCCGCCGCCAGCAACGGCAAGCACTAGGCAGCCTCCGCGCTCGGTCTTCTGCACAATCGTCATCATCTTCTTTTGTTATCCTTGTATAACTTTCTCGGTTGAAAGGTCTCCTTCTCAAGTATTATTAGTTAGTCTCTACTAACTAATATCGAAACAGGAGAAGGAGTTCTATGAAAGCACCATCGAAGCGCTTGTCGGGAGCACTTGCGGCAGGAGCCGTCGCTCTTGCCGTTGTGAGCGGAACCGCAGGCGCAGCGCTCGTCCTCCCTACGCCCGCCTTTGCGGCAACGACCTCAGCAAGCGAGCTTGTTGTCGATGACAATTACCCCGCCCTTTACGGCTGGATCAACAACAAGCTCAACGACGCAACGAGCATCAAGATCTCGACGAGCGCTTGCGGCGTCTCGGACAATGACAACGGCACGACCGTCATCCCAACCCAGGTTAAAAGCATGACCGGTTGGCAGCAGTCTTTTTGGGAGAGCGAGGGCAAGGCGTATGATCGCCAGCTTGGCTATGCAAGCAGCTACGAGACTCTCACCTTTGCCTCCGGCTCCACCACGACGCTCAACCCTCTGACGCTCAAGCTTCTCGATGATCACCTGGTTATCCCCGCAGGCGCAAACATCACATTCAAAAACTGCACGTTCACCGGCCGCGTTAAGATCGAGACGGGCGGCAAGGCGACCTTTGAGAACTGCACGTTCAAAACGGCGACCATCCTGAATAATGGCCAGGCAAGCTATACCGGAACGACAAAGGAACCCGTCAACAAAGGCAAAGCCCAGAGCAGCTTTGAGGACCTCGGCATCGTTGCGAGCAAAACCACCCTCAACGACGCCGTGCACGACCACGCGTTCCAGGACAAGGTTAAGCTCACGCTGAGCGGGACCAATGCGAAGAAGGCCACGATCAGCGCCAGCATCGACCAGTCCGATTCGGGGCTCACCGCCTCTGTAGACGACAGCACGGTCACGATTTCCGGTACGCCCGCGGCATTCGGAACCTACACCGCCACCATCACCGCTGTCGCCCCGGATGAATCCGGGAACGGTACGCAGAGCAAATCCGTAACCGCAAGCATCACGGTGCACCAGGATTACACCTTTACAGTGGAAGGAACCCTCGACGCCGTTCGCACGGGACAGGGCGACTACCAGGACAGCTCGAACCACGAACTCACCGTCTATGTCACCGACGAGGCCGGCAACAAGCAAAGTTACTTCGACTTCTCGTCCGCAACAGAGGGCAAGCCATATTCCCTCAGGCCCCAAATCTCGCCCGAAGGCGCAGGTCTTTCTGCCACGCTTTTCAACGCCGGCGGCAAGGCGACCGTCACGCTTTCCGGCACGGCGGGAGCCGCGGGCACATACCAGGTTGGCGCCACGGCAACGCTCGGAGACTACACCTTTGGCACGAATACGGTTGAGCTGCGCATCTACAGCGGAAACGAAACGCTCGCAAGCCAGATCGCTGCGCTCTCTGGCAACCCTGACAGCTGGGATATGGAGCCCTACGAGATCGACCGCAGCGATAACGCGACGATTCCCACGTGGCTACACCACATCTATGGTTCCCACACGAGCGGCCTGTACGGGCAGATCGGCAACGCAAGTGATGCCGCCGCGAGCGATACACTCGTCATCCCCGCCGGAGCCGACGTCACGCTCGAGAACATCAAGATCAACAGCTCCGTCAAGATTGTCGTGGAGAAGGGCGGCAAGTTGACGCTCACCGACTCCTGTGCCTTTGGCCCCATTGAGGTCAACGGCGGCACGCCCACGCTAAACCGAAGCTCTTCCGTCACGAATACCATAAAGCTCAACAACGGCTCCACGCTCAAGGATTCCGAGGTCATCTCGCATGCCCAGTTCCTCACCGATGGTCGCAAGCCGACGCCTGCCGCACCTGCGCAGGTAGTGACCGCCAACGGTATCGTCACCTTTGAGGGCACCAACATCATCAAGGCCGACCAAAGCCAGATTGGCCTCAAGGTCACGGGCACCGCGCAGATTCCTGCAGGGTCCAATCTCACGGTGACCGGCGGCAACGGCGGCACTGCGCCCGGCAATGCCGCAAGCGCCTTCGAGCTCGATCACGGCACCATCACCGGAGCGGGAGCGCTTACGGCAACCGGCGGTTCCTACGAGGTCGAAGGCAACGACGTCCCCGCCACAGCGGTTACGGGAACGGGCATACTTTCGACAGGTACGCTCACCCTCACCGGAGGCGACGCCGATACCATCTACAACAGCGCAATCGACGGAGCCGACGCAGGCGTAAAGACCATCACCGTTACCACCAAGGCGAACAAACGCCAGATTGCAGGCGGCAAGGGCGTAAACGGTGGAGCCAACGGCAAGGGCGAGGAATCCCTCACCATTGACGACTCCGACCATAGCTCGAACTCGACTCCGACCGATAAGCCCAACAACAACGCAAATGCCGATGCGGGTGAGAACGGAACCGCTGTAAAAGCGGAAAAGCGGACAAAGGGTAAGAAAGCACTTCCTGCCACGGGAGACAGCGCAGCTTTAGCGGCAATGAGTGCATGCATCGCAGGAATTACCGCCGCGGCGGCAGGATCAACGCTCGCACGCAGGTACAAATTCACGAAGCGGCCCCGTCATGGGGCCGCTTCCTTTTGCGGAGATGCCACCCCCAACACACGAATCAAGCCCTGTCTCCAACCCCTCGTCAACCCCTACCGTTGACGGCAGCGTTGCACGATAAAGCACCCGGCAAAGCTATAATTGAGTGTGGTATGCGCAAAGACTCAAGATGTCTGTGGGTCTATCGTCCGGCCCTCATTTGCGCACGCATGCCACCGCAACACGGTTGCAATTGAAAGCGTCAGTTACCTGCGTATTTCTGCCGCTTTCACAACAATAGAGAGGGGTTTTATGTACAAGATCCTTGAGAAGACGCAGTTCTCGGAGAAGGTGTTCAAGTTCCGCGTCGAGGCGCCCGCCATGGCCAAGCATGCACATGCTGGTCAGTTTTTGATGGTCCGCGCCAACGAGTGCGGTGAGCGCGTGCCGTTCACCCTTGCGGGCTGGAATGCCGACGAAGGCTGGGTCGAGTTCATCTTCATGGTGATCGGCAAGACCACCGAGATGCTGTCTGCCTACGAGGCCGGCGATGCCCTGCGCGACGTCACCGGTCCCCTGGGCGTTCCCACCGAGATGCCCGACGGCCCCTGCGCCGTTATCGGCGGCGGCGTTGGCTTGGCCATCGCCTTCCCCGTGGCCAAGCATCTGATCGAGACCGGCCACGAGGTGCACGCCATCATGGGCGCTCGCACCAAGGACCTCCTGCTGCTCGAAGATCAGTTCCGCGAGCTGCTCGACGACGAGCACATCCACATCACCACCGACGACGGCTCCTACGGCGAGCAGGGCGTAGTCACCGCTCCGCTCGAGCGCCTGCTTGAGTCCAAGGCCGTTACGCAGGTCTTCTGCGTAGGACCCGTGCCGATGATGAAGTTCTCGGCCCTCACCGCCGAGAAGTACGGCACCCCCATCACCGCCTCCCTCAACCCCATCATGGTTGACGGCACCGGCATGTGCGGCTGCTGCCGCGTCGAGGTCGACGGCAAGACGAAGTTCGCCTGCGTCGACGGCCCCGATTTTGACGCCACGAAGGTCGACTGGGATGACCTTCGCGCACGTCAGGCTGCATACCGTACCGAGGAGGGCCAGTCCCTCAAGGCCTATGAGGAGGGGAGCTGCGCATGCCACAAGTAAATGGCCGTTTTGTTCCTGATATGAAGTCGCCGCGCACCCCGGACAACGAGGAGCCGGCAGCCGAGCGCGCATGCGATTTCCGCCCCGTCGACAAGGGCTTCACCGAGGAAATGGCACTCGCCGAGGCCGAGCGTTGCATGGATTGCAAAAAGCCGTTCTGCGTCGAGGGCTGCCCCGTTAACATCAACATCCCCAAGTTCATCGAGCAAATTCGCGAGAAGAACTACGGTGGCGCTCTGGATACCATCCGCGAGGAGTCCATGCTCCCCGCTATCTGCGGCCGCGTGTGCCCGCAGGAGAACCAGTGCGAGGGCAAGTGCATCCGCGGCAAGAAGAGCGAGCCGGTGGCTATCGGCCAGCTCGAGCGCTTCGTGGGCGATCAGCCCGAACTTGCCTCCAAGCCGGCTATGAAGCCCAAGAACGGCAAGAAGGTCGCCGTCGTGGGCTCCGGCCCCTCTGGCATCACCTGCGCGGGCGAACTTGCCCGCAACGGCTTTGACGTCACGGTGTTCGAGGCGTTCTTCACCGGCGGCGGCGTGCTGGTCTACGGCATCCCCGAGTTCCGTCTGCCCAAGGCGGTTGTCAAGCGCGAGATCGACGGTCTCGAGGAGATGGGCGTCAAGTTTGAGTACAACTCCGTCGTGGGCAATATCGCCACGGCCGAGGAGCTGTTTGACGAGGGCTTTGACGCGCTCTACATCGCTACGGGCGCTGGCCTGCCCAAGTTCCTCAACGTCCCCGGCGAGAACCTGCCCAACGTCTTCTTCGCAAACGAGTATCTCACCCGCGTGAACCTTATGAAAGCGAACAAATTCCCCGAGTACGACACCCCCACCAAGCACGGCAAGAACGTCGTGGTCTTTGGCGGCGGCAATGTGGCCATGGACGCTGTCCGTACCGCCAAGCGCCTGGGCGCCGAGCGTGCGATCATCGCCTATCGCCGCACCGAGGATGAGATGCCCGCCCGTCGCGCCGAGCTGCACCACGCTAAGGCAGAAGGCGTCGAGGTTATGCCGCTCGTCTCCCCGCTCGAGTTCATCGCTGGCGAGGATGGCACCGTGTGCGCCGTCAAGGTCCAGAAGATGGAGCTTGGCGAGCCCGACGAGTCCGGCCGTCGTCGCCCTGTGCCTATCGAGGGCGCTATCGAAGAGATCCCCTGCGACGTTGCCATCTCGGCTATTGGCACCAACGCCAACCCGTTTGCCTCCAAGATCGGCGGCAAGATGGAGCTCAACAAGTGGGGCTACATCATCGCCGACGAGGAGACCGGTCAGACGACCGATCCGCGCATCTGGGCCGGTGGCGATATCGTAACCGGCGCTGCCACGGTCATCCTGGCCATGGGCGCTGGCAAGAAGGCCGCAGCCTCCATCACCAAGAGCCTGCTGGGCGAGTAATCACCGCAGACACAAGCCATATAACGGCACAGACCCCGTCAAGCGCGCGCTTGACGGGGCCTTTTGCTAACGGATCGAGTTGCGCTTAAGCAAAATTGACCGTTCCACTGCTTGCGGCGCTTGGAGACCGCAGTACCGACGGCAATTAGGGTAGCGCCGGTAACACCCATGGCGGCGATTGTCATAGCTGCGTTGTCCCCCGCAGCGGGAAGGCCGTCTGTAGTCGCCTTGGGCGCGCTGTCCCTAGCTGCCGTCTTTAAAGAGAGTCTCGATCATAATCTCCAGGGCCCGAGCTGCCATAGCGGGCTCCATGGAGGGCTTGACCTCCCCCGTTATCGCCACCTGCTCAGGGCACTGCGGGACATGAATGAAGTCGACCAGCATGCCGGGATAGCGCCGCTGCGCAAAATGACGCACGCTGTAGAACAGATCGTTGCAGCAATACGTGCCCGCAGAATAAGAAACCGCCGCAGGTATACCCTGCTCGCAGCACGCCTTCGCCATAGCATAAACCGGCGCGGAGGCAAAATAGGCATCGGGAGCCCCCGCAACCACAGGCTCGTCGCACGGCTGGAACCCTTCGTTATCCGCAATGCGCGCGTGACGATGATTGATAGCCACATACTCAGGCGTCACCTGCGCACGACCTGCAGCAACGCCTGTGCACAAAACAGCGTCGGGCCGCTCCCGCTCAATGAGTTCTTCGACAATCCGTGCGGCATCGCCAAACGCAACGGGCACGCACTTCGCCATAATATCGATGCCCGCTGTGCGCTTGGGCAAGCGGTGCACGGCTTCCCATGATGCATTGATGCTGTCTGCCCCAAATGGCTCAAACCCCGTAACGAGAACTTTCATCCAATTCCCTTCGAAAAAAGAAAAGACGCCCTTCGCGCAAGAGCAAAGAGCGTCCCCATTCTAGGTGATATGCCGATATGCAACACGAGGTCTATTCGGCAGTCTCCGGAGCAGCAGGTGCGCCCTCCGCCTCGGCAGCGGCGCGCGCCACAGCCTCCTCGCACACGCCAAGCTCGCGCAGCTTATAGCGATATGCAGAAGCGATAACCTCGACGCAGCCTTCGCGACCAAGCTTGGCACGATTGACCACAATGTCTTTGCCGCTCGTCATCTTCCATTTGCCGCCCGAATAGCGCTTGTAGAACGCCTCGCGCATCTTTTGCATCTGCTTGACGAGCTTGGCGCCCTTCTTCTTGTTTAGGCCGCGCTTCTTGCGCACAATCTCAACACGGTCCTCAAAGGGAGCCGTCACCAGCACGGCGATGTGATTGGGATTGTTGCGCAGCAAGTAATCGGAAAGACGACCCTCGATAATACAACTGCGCGTAGCGCCCAAATCGACAATCACCTGCGACATGGATTTGAACAGTTTGTCCGAAAGCGAGCGCGAATCCACGCGGTCGGGCAAAAAGGCCACGTTGTCCATAGCAAGCTGCTCGTCGTAGGCTGCCATCTTGTCGAGCGACTCGCCCTCACGCAAAGCAGAGCGAACCAGCAGTTCGCTGTCATACAGAGGAATGCCCAGTTCGCAGGAGAGCATCTTGCCAATCTCGTGACCCTCGGCACCAAAATCGCGAGCGATGGTGATAACCACCGGCTGTCCCGCTCGCGTAGCCTCACGAAGAGCACGACGCTGATCGATCTTGTCCTTGATAACCGCCATCGGTCTTCCCTTTCACATACGAGAGGAGCCTAAATTTAGGCCCTTCGGGCAAATCATCCAGTCAAAACGCTCGGCTACGCAGCAACAACGCGACGCTGATATGCGCGAACGATGAGCGAAATGCCAAAGTTCAGCACGAAGTATAGCGCGAAGGTAAAGCCGTAGAGGGCAAGTACCTGCGAGAGGTCGGAAGTCTGAGCCATAACGACCTTGGTCGAATACATGAACTCTGCCACGTTGATGCCAGCGAGATACGACGAGTCCTTGATCACCGTGGTGCACTGGCTAAAGAGCGCCGGGATGATGGTCTTGAACGTCTGCGGCAAGATGATCAGGCGCATGGTCGAGAAGAATCCAAAGCCCTGCGACTGCGCAGCCTCAAACTGGCTTTTAGGAATCGAGTTAAATCCACCACGGATAATCTCGGCCATAACCGCCGAGGTAAAGACGGTAAACGCCAGCACAGAGATCATGACGTCGTTGCCTTTGACCGTAAAGTAGATAAAGAGAATCCACAGCAGGTTAGGCGTACAGCGGAACAGCTCGATATAGGCGCTCACTAACAACGAGAGCGGACGCAGCTTGCCGGTGCAATACTGTTTGACCATGGCGAGCACGGTGCCAAAGATAATCGAGAAGATAATGGCGAAGAAGGAAATCTCGATGGTCTTGGCAAAGCCGAGCATGATGAAGCTCAGGTTGTCTGCATTGAAGATCTGCATCTCTTAGGCCTCCTTTGCAGCAACATCGGTGATACCGGGGATCACCTTGGCGCGCGGGCGACGCTTTGAGCGACGCTCGAGCCACTGAACGAGCATGGCCAGCGGGAAGCAGATGATAAAGTACATCACGCACGCGAGGATATAACCCTGCAGGTAGCCATAGGTAGAAACAAAGCCGTCGGCGTTGTACATCAGGTCGCCGCCTGCGATAAGCGCAAGCACCGAAGTGTTCTTGACCAAATTGAGTGCCTGATTGCACAGCGGGGGCAAGATAACCTTGAAGGTCTGCGGCAAGATGACGTAGCGATACGCCTGAACACGGCTAAAGCCCTGCGAAAGTGCCGCCTCCATCTGGCCTCGCGGCACAGATTCGATACCGGTACGGATAACCTCGGAAACATAGGCGGCATGGTAGAGACCTACGCCCAAAAAGCCCAGGGCAAACGAGGAGATGCGCACAGGAGATGCTGCCCCCGTGATTGCCTGGAGCAGCTGGGGGCCCGCCATGTACATGAAGAACACCTGGACCGGCAGCGGCGTATTCTGATAAAACTCCACGTAAATGCGGCTAATAGCGCGCAGCACGCGCGAACGCGTGGTGGAAAACACACCGAGCAGGGTGCCCAGGATCAGCGAGAGCGCCAAACCGGCAATTACAACCTGCAGCGTGACGAAGAAGCCATCCCAAAAGCTTCCCATCTCGCTAAAGGTCATCTCCCATCGCATGGAGTCGAAGAGTCCTTCAAGCATGGCGAGAGTTCCTTCCTAACTTACGAACACATATCGCCCGGACGCGCTGGCGCCCGGGCGATCAAAAGCCGTGCAACGCAGATGCGTTCAGCACAGCAACGGCATCACCTTAGAGCAGGCCCCACTTGGAGATCTCTTCGTCGATCCAGCCGTCCTTCTGAAGCTTCTTGACGGTATCGTCGACGGTCTTGGACAGGTCGCAGCCCTTCTTGGTGGCCACGCCGTACTCCTGAGCGCCGAACTCAATCTCGGGCTGCAGCAGCTGGCAGTCGTCGGTGGTGTAGGTCTTGAGCGTGGAGCGGTCCATAGCAAAGGCGTCGACATTGCCGGCGTCAAGAGCGCTCTTGATGGACGGGTAGTCCGGGAACTCCTTGAACTCGGGAGTAGCGACGATCTTCTCGTCCTCAAGCATCTTGAGAACCAGATCCTTGGTGGTGGAACCCTGGGAGACGCCGATGAGCTTGCCGTCAAGGTCGGCCATCTTGCTCATGCCGGAGTTTTTCTTGATAAGGATGCCCACGTGGTCGGTGCGATACGGGGTCGAGAAGTCCCAGCTCTTCTTGCGCTCCTTGGTGATGGTGTAGGTAGCAGCGATGATATCGAGCTGGTCGTTATCGATCAGCGGACCGCGAGTCTTGGGCGTGACGTCGGTGAACTCGCAAAGCTCCTTCTTGACGGCCTCCTCGTAGGAAACACCCAGGACGGCAGCGGCAATCTGGTAGCAAAGGTCAATCTCGAGACCCTCGTACTTCTTGGTCTTGGTATCCAGGTAGCCATAGCCCAAAACGTCCTTCTTGACGCCGCACTTAAGCTTACCGCGCTCCTTGATGGTGGCAATCTTGGAGTCGCTGCCGGAACCAGAGCCCTTGCTACCAGAACCGCAGCCAGCAAGCGCGCCCATGCTGGCAACGCTCAAAACGCCCAAACCGGCTACCTTCAAAAACTGACGACGAGACATATCCATTGTTGGTACCCCTTCCCTGCGATACGCAATTCATGGCAGCGTATGCAGCCATGGTGCCGAACCCATACTCGGCGTATCTCGATGCGGCGGCTATACCGCATGCGAAAATGAACTAGTGAAGAATCTTATCCAAGAACTCACGACAACGCGGATTCTCGGGATTCTCAAAGAAATGATCAGGCGTGCCCTCTTCCAGAATCTGGCCATCGTCCATAAACACCACGCGGTCGGCCACCTGACGGGCAAAGCCCATCTCATGGGTGACGCAAATCATGGTGATGTTCTCGTGAGCGAGCTCGACCATAACGTCAAGCACCTCCTGGACCATCTCGGGATCGAGCGCAGAAGTAGGCTCGTCAAAGAGAATGATGGGCTGCTTGGTGCACAGAGCGCGGGCGATTGCAACGCGCTGCTGCTGGCCACCGGAGAGATTCTGAGGATACTCCCCCGCTTTTGCCGCCAAACCAACGCGCTCAAGCGCGGCCATGGCGATCTTGTTGGCCTCTTCCTTGCTCTTCTTCTGGAGCTTGATGGGAGCCAGCGTCAAGTTACCCAGCACCGTCATGTTGGGATACAGGTTGAACTGCTGGAACACCATCGAGGAATACTTGCGGGCCATCTCCAAGTGATTCTTCTTGGTAAGCGGTGTGCCGTCGATGATGACCTCGCCAGACGTGGGCTCCTCAAGAAAATCGACGCAGCGGATGAGCGTGGATTTACCGGAACCGGACGGACCGATGACAACGAGCTTCTCGCCAGCCTTGACGTTCAGGTTGACATCCTTCAGAACATGCAGGTCACCGAAGTATTTGTTGAGCCCTTTGATCTGGATCATATCGGACATGGACGAGTTCCTTCCTTATCTGCCATCGAATCGGGACGCGGCGCATCCACAAGCAATGCTGCTTCGCGGCTCCATCCATTCTACGGTTGGAAAAAACCAAGCGCTCCGTATGAGTGGGCGCTTGTTCGATTCGAAATCGAGTTGTTACAAACGGGCAACGGTAGAAAAGGCGGTTTTATACGAATTGGTGGGTTTTATGCCCGCTCTTTTCGTACTTGATACATAGCACCTGGTATACCGCTCGAATTCTCCATCAGGCTAAAGAGCCCGATATGCCTATGCCAGACGAGAGCCAACCTCTTTTGCTGCCGCCGGCTTATCGAAATTGCCACCGGTACGGCGGCCGAGCTCGCCCATCACACGGCCCATATCCTTCTTGGCGGTAGCGCCCGTCTCGGCAATGACCTCTTCGATCAGTGCCACGAGCTCTTCGCCCGAAATCTGGCGAGGCAGCAGGCTCTGCAAAATCTCAACCTGCTCGGTAAGGGTCTCGGTGCGCTCGGCGTTGTTGGCCGCCTTGATGGACATATCAAGCGTCTCGCTCGTCTGCTTGATCAGACGCTTGATCATGCCATTCACATCTTCCTCGGTCACGTCGCGGCGCTCGTTGACCTCGATGTTTTTCACCTCGGCCTTGACCTGGCGAATGATAGACAGACGCGTCTTGTCCTTCGCCTTCATAGCGGCGATCATTTCTTTTTGCAGCTCTTCGTTGGTCATCGAAGCCCCTTTCCGATAAACGAACCCGCCGTTTGGGCGGGCTCGCAGATAAACGTACAGTTGTTGCGCGCAACTACTCGCCCGAAGTCGAGGAGGAGCCGGTGCTTGGCGTCACGCCCTTAAGGCTCACATTATACGGAACCTCTTTGGGCATGTCGTTGACTTGGATGTCGGCCTTCTTGATATAGGCGTCCATCCACTCAGAGTATGCCGTGCTCTCCTTCTGGGTCTTGAGGATGTTCTTGACGTAGCTCACGATCTTCTTGGGAACCTGATCGATCGAGGTGACCGACTCGTCCACATGGAAATAATCGGTGCATTTGATGATGTGATAGCCGTAGGAAGACTCGACAAGCTGGCTCACATCGCCCTTGTTGAGACCGGAAAGGGCCGACTGATACTCATCGACAAAGCTCGTAAGCTTATCCCAGCCCACATCGCCCTTGTTGTCCTTGGACCCGGTGTCCTCGGAATACTTGCTCACAGCATCGTCAAAGGAAATCTCGCCCGCGTTGATCTTGTCGAGTACCCCCTGGGCCTTCTCCTTGACTTTTGCCTTCTCCTCATCGGTAGCACCCGAATTCACCTTGAACAGGATGTTCTGAGAGCGGCGGGCGTCGTTGTAGGTAGAGAGGTTGCTGTTGAGATAATCGATAACCTCCTGGTCGGTGGGGTCGGCGGCCTTGGCGACCTTCTCCTTGAGCTTGGTCTGCTTAAGGGTGCTCTCAAGCTGCTGCTTGTAGCTGTCCTTGGTGAAGCCGAACATCTTGATCTGGTTCTCGAACGCCTCCTCGCTCTCATAGTTTGCGGCGGCGTCTTTCCAAGCCTGCTCGACATCTTCATCGGTCACTTGGACGTCGTATTCTTTTTCGGCCTTCTGCACCAGATACTGGCGCGCCAGGGAGTCGATCACGCTCGCGCGATAGCTCTCGGGCGTCATGCCGTTATCAACCAGATATTGAGCCCACTTCTTGTCGGTATCATAGCCACCGGAAGTGCGCACGTTCATGATTTGCTTGGTCACGGTGTCCTCGGTAATATTCACGCCGTCGACCTTGGCGGCAACTCCGCCGGTAAGCGTATACGATTCCTTGTTCTTGCTCTGATTGATGATGCCGGAGCACGCCATGGTGGAAACGGAGAGAATCATCGCTGCGCAGCCGATGGCAACAAGCAAAATCTTGACGCCCTTGGACATGCGCGTCTTTCGAGTGCGGGCACGCACGTCCTTCTTGCGCGGTGCCTGAGTCTTATCGGCGGGCGTAGGCGATTTCTTTTTCTGCTGAGCCATAGATACATCCTTATCGCGCCTGCGCTCGCAGGCGCGCACACCGGTTACTACCTGAGTTTTCCTATTGTCTCATAGATACGCCCAGCTCAGAAAAACGTGACAATACCGAATGCCTTAATGCCCTTTACACACAAAACCCCTGCGAGCGCCTGCTCACAGGGGTCATAAAAGGGGGCAGCTAAAACCTGTTGGTCAAAACAGGAAATGGATGCTACTCGAAGTACTTGGTGATGGCGTCGACCATGCCCTCCTGCGTGGTCTGCGCGAGGATGTCGGCCGTCTTCTCCTTGTCCATGAAGATGTTCATGAGGTTCTGCAGCACGGCAACCTGGCCGCCGTCACGCAGAACGCCCAAGTTGATGATGAGCTCGGCGGGAACCTCGTCGCCCATGCCCGCCATGGGCTGGAAGACGATCGGGGTCTTGGGCTTGATCACCGCGATATAGGGCTTCTCGATGAACTGAGGATCGGTGTGAGGAATGGCAATAGCAGCAGCCTCGGTGTGAAGACCGGTGGGATAGTTCTTCTCACGCGTGGAGATGCCATCGTACCAGCCGTCATTGATGTTGCCACGCTTCTTGAGCTCGGCACCAAGCTTGGTGAAGAACTCGTCGGTGCTCTCGGCCTCCCAATCAAAGAAGACCAGATCGGGGCTAAACAGCTCAGTATCCTTGCTTGCCATGTTCTCTCTCCTGTCTTGTTGACATGTGCGCTGTCTCAAAATGGGCAGCGAGACAGCTTAGCAAAATTGATGGTAGCACAGCCATCGTCGTGCAAAAGTTGTACAGCAATTTACATACAAGTGTAACAAATGGGCATGCTCGGCAAACCTGACATGCGAGCTTTATGGATGCCCTCTCGTCAACATAAAAGCTCCCCAACCAGTCCCTCGTATTTAAGAACAGGTCGAGAAGCTTGTATGGGTCAAGTCGATTGAGTCGACAAGCGAGAAACGCTATGCGGCGGGCACCGGATCGATAGCCACCTTGCCGTCGGCCAGCACATGAACGCGACCATCGGCGAGCATCTGCACGGCCTCGGGATACAGCACGTGCTCGATATCGTGGATGTGAGACTCGAGCGTGTCGACGTCCCACTCTTCCTCGATGGGCAATGCGCGCTGAGCGATGATGGGGCCGCAGTCGTACACCTCGTTTGCAAAGTGAACGGTCACGCCCGTCACCTTGACGCCACGGTCGAACGCGTCTTGAATGGCATGCGCACCCACAAAGCTCGGCAGCAATGCCGGATGCAAGTTGACCACACGATTCTCAAACGCCCGAAGCATCGGGGTGCGGACCATGCGCATGTAGCCTGCCATCACCACATACTCCACGCCGCGCTCGAGCAGAGCGTCCACGATCTTTTGATCGGCAGCGACGGGGTCGGCGTAATCCTCGCGGCTCATCACGAGCGTCTCGATGGAGGCTTCCCCTGCGCGCTTGATGCCATAGGCGTCCGCGCGACTCGAAACCACCAGCTCGATGCTGGCATTTAGGCTGCCCTCGGCAATGCGGTCGATCAGAGCCTGAAGATTGGTGCCAGAGCCAGAGATAAGTACACCGATTTTGAGCGGCTCGGCCACGGGAGTACCCGTCGGGCGCGTATAGGGAGCGGGACGGGAAACGTTCTTATCGCTCATCGGAGTATGTCACCTTGCCCGAACCCTCGACGCAGATGCCCACGCGGAAGGGCTTCTCGCCCATGGCCGCAAGAGCGCGGAGTGTTGCATCCTCGTCCTCGGCGGCCACGATAAAGCACAGACCAACGCCCATGTTGAAGGTCTTGCACGCCTCGTTGGGGGCAAGCTCGGCATGCTCGGAAATGTAAGTGATGACGGGAGGCACGTCCCAGCCCATCTTGGATCCGTCGCGCTCGACCACGGCGTCAACATCTGCTGCCAGCGCGCGATTGAGGTTCTCGGTGATGCCGCCGCCCGTAATATGAGCGATGGCGTGCACGTTGGCGCCTCCGCGCAGCAGCTCGAGCACCGGCTTCACATAGATGCGAGTGGGTGCCAGCAGGGCATCTGCCAGCGAAAGGCCGCCCAGCTCCTCAAGCGGCTGCTCGAGCTCGGCGCGTTTGGCGGCCGCCTCGGGCGTGCCCGGCACGATACCGTCGACGCCAATAACCTTGCGCACCAGCGAGTAGCCGTTGGAGTGAACGCCCGTGGAAGGCAGACCGATGATAACGTCGCCCGGACGGACGTTTGCCGGGTCGATCATCTTGGGGCGATCGACAACGCCCACGGTAAAGCCAGCCAGATCATAATCGTCCGGACGCATGACGCCGGGGTGCTCGGCCATCTCGCCGCCCACAAGCGCACAGCCCGCAAGCTTGCAGCCGTCGGCCACGCCCTTCACGATCTTTGCCATGTGCTCGGCCTCGATATGACCGATGGCCACGTAATCAAGGAAGAACAGCGGCTCGGCGCCAGAAGCGAGAATGTCGTTTACGCACATGGCAACAAGGTCTTGGCCCACCGTCTCGTGGCGATCGAGCAGCTGCGCCAGCACGAGCTTGGTGCCCACGCCGTCGGTGCCCGAAATAAGAATCGGGTCTTCCATGTCCTTAAGGGCGGCGGCGGAGAACAAACCGCCAAAGCCGCCAATACCGCCAATGACCTCGGGACGATTGGTCTCCTTGACCATCTGCTTGATGGCGTCGACCGCGCGACCGCCCTCGGCCGTATCGACGCCGGCGTCCTCGTACGTCACGTGCTTGGTATTCTCGCTCATCGGATTTCCTTTCGCGTGGAGCGGTTTGGTAACAAAAAGACACAGGCGCCAAGTCACGGGTTGCCGCTCCTGACGCCAAAAGGTGCATTATGCCTCGGGATGATTCTCTTCCCAGCTCTTATCCTTATCCTTCTCGACAATCGCATCGTCTGCAAAGCGCATGGGCTTGGTGAGGTTGCGCGGCTTGTAGCCTTCCATGAACTTGTCGCGACCAAAGCTATCGGAAATAGCCACCGGATAGACACCCGTAAAGCAGGCGTCGCAGTAGCCGCCCTCCGGCATGCACTTGAGCAGGCCCTCGACCGAGAGGAACGCCAGGGAGTCGGCACCGATGAACTCGCAAATCTCGTCGACCGTCTTCTTGGCGCTGATCAGCTGCTGCTGGACATCGGTGTCGATGCCATAGAAGCACGGCCAAATGACCTCAGGCGAGTTGATGCGCACATGAATCTCTTTGGCGCCGGCGCCGCGCAGCATCTTGACGAGCTGCACCATGGTGGTGCCGCGCACGATGGAGTCGTCGATCACGACAATGCGCTTGCCCTCGATGTTGTCTTTGAGCGGGTTGAGCTTCATGCGCACGCCCATGGCACGCAGCTCCTGCGTGGGCTCAATAAAGGTACGAGCCACGTAGCGGTTCTTGATAAGGCCCTCGCCATAGCGAATGCCGCTCTCGTGAGCAAAGCCCTCCGCCGGAGGCATGCCGGAGTCGGGAACGCCAATGACCATATCGGCGTTGACGGGCGACTCGATGGCAAGCATGCGGCCCATATCGTAGCGGCAAGCATAAACGCTCTTGCCGTTCATGATGGAATCGGGGCGAGCAAAATAGACCTGCTCAAAGATGCAGTTTGCCGACTTTTCCGCCGCGGGCACGCCCTGCTCGGAAACAAGGCCCTCGTCGTTGATGCGCAAAATCTCGCCCGGGCGAATGTCGCGAACGTACTCGGCACCCACGATGTCGAGAGCACAGGTCTCGGAAGCGACAACCCAGCCGCCAGCCGTAGTGACTTCGGGCACAGGCTCGTTCGCCTCGGTGCTCTCCTCGAGCGAGGGAAGCTTGGCAGCCGCTTTGAGGTCGGCCTGATCCAGGCCGCCATCTACGAGCTTGCCCAGCACGAGCGGACGGATGCCATGCGGGTCGCGGAAGGCGTAGAGGGAACTCTCGTTGATGAGGGTCATGGCGTAACCGCCGCGCACGAGCTCCATGGTCTTGCGGATGCCCTCGCGCAAATGACCGGTGCGCTGGGTAAAGTAGCCAATGAGCTTGGTTGCTACCTCGGAGTCGGAATTTGAGAGGAACGGAACTCCCAGCTCGATAAGCTGACGGCGCAGCTCTTCGGTGTTCACGAGGGTGCCGTTATGCGCAAGCGCGATGATAACCTCGTTGATGGTAGAGAGGTGCGGCTGCGCAGCCTCCCAGCTCTTGGCACCTGCGGTTCCGTAGCGCACGTGTCCCACTGCAAGCTGGCCGGTAAGCGTGGAGAGGTCGGCGTTGGAGAAGACCTGACCGCAAAGGCCCAGATCCTTGCGCACCATAACAGTACCGCCGTCACCCACCGCGATACCCGCCGATTCCTGGCCGCGATGCTGCAGCGCGCGCAAGCCAAAATACGTCAGGCGAGCAACGTCGCGCTTTGGCGCCCAAACACCAAAGACGCCGCACTCCTCGTGCAGCTGATCCCTATCTTCGTCCAGCTGCTCCGGCTCGGACACACGTCCTGCGGCGGCCTGAGCCGCATGGATGGTTTCTTGAGACATGCTATCCCCTCATGACTCTATGCGTTGGCGTTTACCAACTCATTATACGCACAGGTACGACGGCAAACGGACGGCAACGGAGCCTCTCGAGAAGCTTAGAAAAAAGTCCGCACCCTCAAACGAGGATGCGGACCAATAATTCGATGTGAATGTAAGCACGGGGCCTTGGCTTGTTACTCCTGGCGGCCCTTGAACACAGCGACACCGGCAATGATGCAAATAACGGCCGAAGCCCTCTAAACTCTGCAGTCACCTTAAGAGCCGCAGCAAATGGCAGAGCCTAGGAGATGAGCCCCGCCCTTCGCGCGGCTTCGATGACCCCATCGCCGCGCCTGGTAGCGCAATAGGTGTTTTCAAGCTGACCACCGTTCTCCATGCGGTTGGCTCTCACCGTCAGATAGCCCGCCTCCTCGCACGAAGCAAGGGCACGACGCCCGGTGTCGAGGCTCACGTCCAGCTCGTCTGCAAACGAATGAATCGACGCGCTCACGCCATGGCTCGATGCCCCACTGCGCTTTTTTTACCAGTGTCAGCACATGAACGTCCCGATCACGAACTACGATATCGACGGGTACCGTGAGCGTTACTTTCCTAGACATGCGTCACTCCTCAGCTGAGTTTTGGCCGCCATCCAACATGCTGCAAAACCCTGAGGAGCGAGAGGACGATTCAAGGTGGCGTCTGCCAATCGACCCATAAAAAGCAATTGGTCTAGAGAAATCGTTGAGCTACAGGTCGATTTTGAAGACCCCTCCCCCGTTATTTAATTCGACGGTTATCATGCGGCCGACCACCGACCCTTCTCGCCCAACGTACTTGTATGCACGTTTTATGTAACATTCCTGTGTCGCCTTTTGTGATTTTAATACACTGATGTATAATTTTTAATTTTTAGTCGGCGAGTCGCGACGCCGCCTCGGTAAAAATGCAAAGGGGCATTGTCCCCTTTAGAGGGCTGCTGGTTTGTACCGATTTGCAAAATGCCACTTCATCGCTAGCGCACATGCAATTAGGCCGCAATATCAAACGGACACGGCGACATTTATTTAGCCACCCCCAGTCGCAAGTGGCACATAATCTTCATATAATAGCAATCGGTACACTACCCTTATGCAACCCGCGCACACCGCACGGAGCGCTACCTTAGATGAGCTACCATATGATTCAGGTTTGATTGAAACAAAAGGAGCGCTTATGGCGCGCAACATGCTTGATCCAAAAATCGTCACCGAATCGGAAATTCGAGAGCTTCCCCTCTTCATTAAAATCTACGGCGGCCTCTGCATTGCCTCCGGCGTCATCTCGATTCCGGTCTACCTGATGTTCTTTGGCTACATTGCCCAGCAACTCATTCAAAACCCCGACACCGTGACCATCGGCGCAAACCCACTTGTAGCCCTTGCCATCGCCATCGTCGGTATCTCGTTTGCCGTACTCGATACCGTGGGCCTTATCGTTTTTGGCATCTCGCTCATCAAGAATCGCAGACGCCACGCTGCACGCTGGTCATACGCGCTTATCGTCGTCACCATCATTCAGATCATCATCGATATGATGCTCAGCGGTATCGGGTCGCATCTCATCCGACCTGCCGTACAGCTTGCGATTCTCATCGCCCTCTCGATCACCGTCGATCCATCGCTTCGCCAGGAGCGCGAGCTGCAGCGCCGCCTGCGCAACATGATCAATCGCGAGGCCGCACGCGATGCTATGCTCGGCCGTGACGAGACAGGCGAGGGGTTCATTCGCCTCAACTTCTTCAATCTGTTCTGGGTATTTGTCGCATGTAGCGTCATTGGCCTGGTACTTGAGACCATCTGGCATATGGTTGTGGTGGAGCCGGGTGTTTATCAGGATCGAGCCGGTCTCCTCTTTGGCCCGTTCTCGCCTATCTACGGTTTTGGCGCCCTGCTCATGACGGTGGCGCTCAACCGCTTTTATAAAAAGAACCCGATCATCATCTTTATGGTGAGCGCATGCATCGGGGCGCTTTTCGAAGTGGCTGTCGCCTGGTTCTTGCAGATATCGTTTGGTGTTGTTGCCTGGGACTACAACCACATGCGCCTCTTTGGCATGCCCGATCCCATCGCCGTGCTCTTTGGCGGCCGCACCTGCACGATGTTCGCTGGCATCTGGGGCTGCCTGGGTCTCGCATGGATTCGCGTGCTCTTGCCGCGCCTGCTCAAGCTTATCAACCGCATCCCCTGGACCTGGCGCTATTCGCTTACGTCCATCTGCACGCTTCTCATGCTCATCGACGGCGTCATGACCCTGCAATCGCTCGACTGCTGGTTTGAGCGCGTAAGCGGCCTCACCCCGCAAACGCATGTCGAACAGTTCTATGCCGCCCATTTTGACGATGATTACATGCAGCATCGCTTCCAAAATATGACGATCACGCCGCAGGATACCAGTCGCGTGCTCAGCGCCAAAGACAGCGCCGCTTAAAACCCCAGGCCGCCCGTGCACATGACAAAAGTCCTCAGGTTCGTTTTGTCACATGTGTCGATGGCACAGGGTCCATCGCGCTGGTTTGACTCGGGAGCCAGACCAGACGAGTGGCGGTTATTCATTCGTTTGCAAATGAATGGCGGCTTTTGAATCGTTTTTGGGCTCCATGCATCGTCCAGATGCACGTTCTTCCGCCACTCATTTCAAAATGCACGATTTACCGCCACTCATTTCACAGTTTAAGCAGTTCCGGAAAACGGACGCGCCCCACATTGCCCATCGTCACGTATCGCCCATCGCACCACGCCGCCCATCACCCAACATTGTTCACGATCATCACTCGGCAAACGTTCAAAAAACGGAGATGCGCTTTGCAGCACATCTCCGACAGTAGACGAGTGGCCCAAAACGCGAGCGCTCTCGATTTAAAATCCCAGTTCTCCGTGCCGACGACTTGCGCGTGCGCTGACACGGCAGCAAAGTGCCTTAGTTCGCAGAGCTCTGTCCCTCGGCGCGCGGCTGTGCCTCCACAACCGTGCACACCATGGCGGCTCGCGTGGTACGCGGGATAATCTCGCCCGCACAGGTCACGAGCGTAAGAACCTGTTTTGCCTTCTTGACATCCTCCCCCGCGGTGCTCGACTTCGCCTTTGCCTGGCCAAGCATATCTTCAAGATACGCGGTGAGCGTCTTATCGGACGCGTCGAAGTTAGTGCGGCGGGCGTCGACATAGGTGTCCTCAACCTGCGCGGTGAACATCGGCTTGAGCACATAGGTGGTGTCGCGCGTGATGTAGTACACCTTGCCAATTTTGTCGAAATCACCCTGATTGAGGGTATTGTCAATTGCCTTGAACATAGAGCCGTCGTTCATATGATGGCCGTAAATGGTGGTTTGCTCGTCCACCAAGCCCGGAGCCGTATCGTCCATGTCCATGAAGATGGTGCCCGAACCATTGCCCGAAGCATCGAAAAGCCTGTTCAGATACGTTGTATTGTTGCTGGTCTGAACCACGGGGTAATTGATCACCGTGCCCGGGACATAAATCCAGCCCACAATATCCGGATTGATCTGCGCCAAGGCATTGAAGTCCACGCTGGGCACGTCATCGCCTTCATCGCCCTTGACGGCATACTGCTCGAGCTGCTTATAACATGATTGCGCCTCTTGATAGCCCAGCTGAGCCTTGATGAACAGACCTCCGGCAACCAGCAAAAGGGCTATACCCACAATAATGAAGATGAGAGGCAGTATCTGCTTTTGCTTGCGCGGGGGACGATTATCACCGTGACCGCCTTTGGCTCCACGCTCCGGAGTGCGAGGCGGCACAGAACCGCCGGAGCGGACCGGGCGCGGCTGCTTTGCGGAAGAGCGATGCGTGGAAGCGGCAGCCACAGGGGCAACTCCCTTCGGGGATGTCATTTGATTTTGAGAAGCCTGCGGTTCCTGTACCGGAATTCGAGCAGTAACAGCTGCGGCGCCATGGGGAGCCGACGCGGTGGCGGGAGACGCGGAACGCACGGTGGGTGCGGGATGCGCCGGCATCTCTTCTGGCTCGGCAATCTCAGGATGATACGCAAAGGGGTCAAAAGCCAAAGCCTCTGCAGGAGCGGATGCCAAGGGCTTTACCTGCGGAGACTGCGAGGCAGCACGTGCCGAAGGAGCCACCGCCGTCGTGCGCGGAGCGGGCTGCTTTGCAGCGCGAGAAACCGTTGCCGGAGCCACCGTAGGCGAAGCGATTGGCTGCATGGCACGCGTGACAGAGGCCGCGTTTGCCGTCATCGCGCCGGCAGACGATGCACCGGACGTGCCACGCGCCGCCGCAATGCGCATGAACTCAGCGGTCTCCCAAGCGGAAGGGTTACTCGCCGATGTGGATGAGCGCATCGGAAGCGTCACGGGCTTGGGCGCGATCTGCGCCGCCACCTGCGTGGCAGAAGGCTGCTCGGCCTTGGGCGACGTCGCAAAGCGCGCGCCCACAGGACGAGGCGTCCATGCAGGTTCGAAGGCGTCTGCCACAGCCTTTGGATCGGGCGTGGCCGAAGAAGCAACCGGGGCGGATGCGAAATGCGAGCCGGCCTTTACCATGCGCACACGCGACTGCCCCGCCACATGACGACCACCCGGCATAGCGCCTCCCCTATCGGTATGTGCCATATCGGCCATGCTCTTCCCCATTTCTTAAGATGTCGAGTTTAGGCCTCGGCCATCTCGCGCTTCATGTTCTCAATCACCGTGCGATACTCGGGCATCGTGGCACCCAGAATCTGGGTAGCAAAAATCGCCGCATTCTTGGAACCGTTGATGGCAACGCAGGCAACCGGCACACCGGAAGGCATCTGTACCATCGAGAGGAGCGAGTCGAGACCGCCCAGGTCGGAGGTCTTCATGGGCACACCAATGACAGGCAGCGGCGTGAAGGCGGCAACAACGCCACCCAGATGAGCGGCCTTACCGGCAGCAGCGATAATCACCTTGATACCGCGATCGGCCGCAGTAGCTGCCCACTCATGTACCTTGTCGGGAGTGCGATGCGCCGAAGCGATAACCAGCTCGTACGGGACGCCCAAGCGTTCAAGCTCCGCAGTGCATCCCTCCATGGTAGGAAGATCGGACTTAGAGCCCATGATGATACCGACAACAGGCGTTTTCTCTGCCATATACATGCCTCCAGATTGAGAGCGGCCGCGCGAATATCCGCGCCCCTTAACTACAACGTGTTCAGTATAGACGCGCCAAGCGATGTCGGGCAGATTGCCGTAGCTTTTCCCTAATCGTCCTCGCGAAAGCGTCTGTTATGCAACGGCGAGAACCCGCGTTTATGCACGGGTCCTCGCCGTCATCGTAGCGCCCAGCAAGGGTACTTTACTTATTGAGTCACGACGCGATCATCGACGCCGGCATCGGTCAATCTCAGATGCGCGCAACCGATACCCTACACGTTGTACTGCGGCAGATCCTGCAGCGCGATGGCAGACATACCCACCTCGTTGTTGGAACCCACGCCGGCGCGCTCCTCGCGAACCGCTTCGATGGCGCTCACGTAGGCGTTTGCCCCCGAAAGCGCCGTGACGCAAGTCACGCCGCGGCGAACCGCCTCGGTGCGCAACAGGTATCCGTCGCCACGCGAGCCCGGGCCATACGGAGTGTTGATGATGAGTGAAACCTCGCCATTGGCAATCATGTCACCAATGTTGGGATGAGCGCCGCCAATCTTGTTGACGGTCTCGCACGTCACGTTGCCGCCGCGCAGCACACGCGCCGTACCCTCCGTGCTCACGATATCGAAGCCCAGATAGCGCAGGATGCGCGCAACCGAAAGGATATGGCGCTTGTCACGATCGCACACCGAGATAAAGACTTTCCCCTTGCTTGGATTGGGCATATCGTAGTCGATAGCGAGCTGCGTCTTGGCATATGCCTCGGGATAGCTCTTGGCGATACCCATCACCTCGCCCGTCGACTTCATCTCGGGCCCCAGGATAACCTCGGCTCCCGGGAAGCGACCCCACGGCATAACCGCTTCCTTCATGCAGAACCAATCCAGGCGACGGCTATCGCGAGGCAAATGAAGGTCGGCGATCTTCTCCCCCGCCATGATGCGGGCGGCGCACTTGGCAAGCGGCACACCGGTGGCCTTGGAGATAAAGGGTACGGTGCGGCTGGCGCGAGGGTTTGCCTCGATCACGTAGATCGTCTCGCCCTTGATGGCATACTGCACGTTTACCAGGCCACGCACGCCCAACGCGAGCGCGATGCGACGCGTGGTCTCGCGTAGCCTCTCCACCAGGCTATCGCTAAAGCTAAACGGCGGGATGCATGTAGCAGAGTCTCCAGAGTGAATACCCGCCTCCTCAATGTGCTCCAAAACGCCGCCGATATAGACTTCCTCGCCATCGCACAGGGCATCGACATCGGACTCGATCGCGCCCTCCAAGAAGCGATCGAGATAGACAGGATAGTCGGGGCTGATGCGCGTGGCCTCCGCCATATAGGTGCGCAGATGCTCGGAGTCGTACGCAATCATCATGCCGCGGCCGCCCAGCACGTAGCTGGGGCGAACAAGTAGCGGATAGCCAATGCGCGCCGCCACAGCCTCGGCCTCCTCAAACGAGGTGGCCTGGCCCGCCGGCGGATACATGATCTGCAGGCGGTCGAGCAGTGCGGCAAAGCGCTCGCGGTCCTCGGCGAAGTCGATGGAATCGGGCTTGGTGCCCATGATGTTCACACCGGAATCCTCCAGCATACGCGCAAGCTTGAGCGGAGTTTGACCGCCCAGCGTGACCACGACACCGTCGGGGCGCTCCACATCGATGACATCCATGACGTCCTCGTACGTAAGCGGTTCGAAGTACAGACGGTCGGATGTGTCGTAATCGGTCGAGACCGTCTCGGGGTTGCAGTTGACCATGATGGTCTCAAAGCCGCGGCTCGCCAGCGCATAACTCGCGTGCACGCAGCAATAGTCAAACTCAATGCCCTGGCCAATACGGTTGGGGCCCGCGCCCAAAATCATCGCCTTGGGCTTATCGCAAGGCGTCACCTCGTCGGCAGCAACCGTTTTGCGCGAGCAGGCATCGGCGCGCATGAGGTTCTCGTATGTCTTGTAATGGTACTCGGTGGCACTTGCGAACTCGGCGGCGCAGGTATCGACCGTCTTCATGCTGGGAACCACGCCCAGGCCCTTGCGATAGGCGCGCACAAAGCGCTCATCGGATCCAGTGAGATACGCAATCTCGGCATCGCTCGTGCCATACTGCTTGAGCAGGCGCATAGCGTCGGCATCGATATCCTCCACGCGCATACCACGCACGGCCTCCTGCACCTGAACCATATCGTTGATGCGGTTGAGATACCACGAGTCGATCTTGCAGATGTCGTGCACGCGCTCGACGGTCCAGCCGCGGCGGAAGGCCTCGACCACATAGAAGATGCGATTCTCGGTAGGCGTAGCGATAGCCTGCGTAAGCTCGTCATAGCTCAGCTCGGAGGCACCCTCCTTGCCACCAGCAGAAAGACCCACATGGCCGTCTTCCAGCGAACGCATGGCCTTGCCAAAGGCTTCCTCAAACGTGCGGCCGATGGACATGATCTCGCCCACAGCCTTCATGCGGGTGGTAAGCGTGGTGTCGGTACCCTTGAATTTCTCGAAAGCGAAGCGCGGAACCTTGACCACGCAGTAGTCGATAGTGGGTTCGAAGCACGCCGGCGTGGCCTTGGTGATGTCGTTGGTGATCTCGTCGAGGGTATAGCCCACAGCAAGCTGTGCGGCAAACTTGGCGATGGGGAATCCCGTAGCCTTCGAAGCCAGTGCCGAGGAACGCGAAACACGCGGATTCATCTCGATGACAATAAGGCGGCCGTTCTTGGGGTTCACGGCAAACTGCACGTTGGAGCCGCCGGTCTCCACGCCAACCTTCTCGAGAATGGCAAGCGATGCCACGCGCATACGCTGATATTCAAGGTCGGAAAGCGTCTGCGCCGGCGCCACGGTGATGGAGTCGCCGGTATGCACGCCCATGGGGTCGAGGTTCTCGATGGAGCACACGATGATGCCGTTGCCGGCGTGGTCGCGCATGACCTCCATCTCATACTCTTTCCAGCCCTCGATGGATTCTTCCACCAGCACCTCGTGAGCAGGCGAAAGCTCGATGCCCTGACTCACAATGGAGACGAGCTCTTCCTCGGTGTGCGCGATGCCGCCGCCGGCGCCGCCAAGCGTAAAGCTGGGGCGCAGGACGCACGGGTACCCCACGCGCTCGACGATGGCAAGGGCGTCTTCCACCGAGTAGGCATAGCCGGAGCGCGCCACCTCGAGGCCAATCTCGGCCATGGCCTCATTAAAGAGCTTGCGATCCTCGCCGCGCTCGATGGCGGCCAAGTCGCAACCGATCATCTCGACGCCATATTTGTCGAGGACTCCTGCTTTTGCCAGGTCAACAGCGGCGTTGAGTCCAGTCTGGCCACCAAGGGTGGGCAGCAGCGCGTCCGGATGCTCGCGGACGATAACCTTTTCCAAAAACTCGGGGGTAATGGGTTCAACATAGGTGCGGTCGGCCAGGCCAGGGTCGGTCATGATCGTCGCGGGATTGGAGTTGAGCAGTACGACCTCGTAGTCGTTTTCCTTGAGGACCTTACAGGCTTGAGCGCCAGAGTAGTCAAACTCGCAAGCCTGACCAATGACGATGGGGCCGGAGCCAATGACGAGGATACGCTTGATATCGGTACGTTTAGGCATAAAAACCTCCAAGATAAACCGGCGAAGCTTGCAGGCCGCGCCGGTGAGCGTGCAGCTGATGCATCGAAGCGCCGCAGGTGCGGCCACACGGGCCTATGCCTGCGTTTTTGCCGTTGCGGAAGCATCCTCGGAATCAAAAACCCAACCAGCAAGGCGGTCCTTGGAAATATCGATGTCCAGGTAGTCGACATCTCCATCCATCAGGCGCGCGAAAGCCGTAAAGAGGTAATGCGCGTCGGTGGGACCGGGAGCTGCTTCGGGATGGTACTGCACGGAGAAAGCGGGGCTGTCCAGCAGCTGGATGCCCTCAGCCGTACCGTCATTAAGGTTGATGTGTGTAAGGCGAATGCGTCCAAAACGCTCGTTTTGCACCACGGGCGCAATGCCGCGCTGCGCCCATACGCGCAGGTCGCCGTCGGCAGGATGCTCGGTCTCACCACCAGAGAGCTCGGGAATAAGCTTGCCCAGGCTCGGGAACACAAGGCCGAAGCCGTGATTTTGCGCTGTGATCTCCACGCGATGCGAGATAAGGTTCATAACCGGCTGGTTTCCACCGCGATGGCCAAACTTAAGCTTTTCCATCTGGGCACCGCAGGCAAGACTGATCATCTGGTGGCCCAGGCAGATGCCAAACAGCGGCACCTTGCCAATGAGCTGCTGCACCTGTGCGTACGTCTCTTCCACGGCATCCGGGTCACCCGGACCATTGGAAAGAAAGACGCCATCGGGATTCATTTCCAGCACATGGGAAGCCGGCGTATTCCACGGCACAACCGTAAGCTCGCAGCCAACGCGCACCAGACCCTCGAGGATGCCGCGCTTGATGCCGCAGTCGTACACGACCACGCGGTACTTGGCGGGCGCGGGGGCAGCATCGGCAAATGCGTGGGCGGCAGGCAGGTCCGCAGCTGCGTAAGGGTACTCGTCCGCACAGCTCACGGTCTTGACCAGGTTCTCGCCCACCAGCGCAGGCGCCTCGGCGAGCTTTGCCGCAAGCTCTGCCAGGTCAAAGACCTCGGTCGAAATAATGCCCTGCTGAGCACCATGATCGCGCAGGTGGCGCACAAGTGCACGGGTATCGATACCCTCTACGGCCACGATGCCGTTGTCTTTGAGGTATTCGGGCAGGCCTATGGAGCTACGCCAATTGGAAGGGGTATGGCACATATCGTGCACGATCATGCCGCGAAGAGCGGGAGTTGCGGCACCGCGCTCGGTTGAGCCGGGATACGCACTTTGCACGTCATCCGGATCGATGCCATAGTTACCAATCTGAGGGTATGTCATGGTGACGATCTGACCTGCATACGAGGGATCGGTCAGAACTTCGAAGTATCCCTCGAGCGAGGTGTTAAAGCACACTTCGCCACATGCCGTACCTGCAGCTCCACAGGCACGGCCGTAAAAGACCGTTCCATCTGCGAGCATGAGGATCGCGGCATTTGCGCATCCTTTGCTGGTGCGGGACATGATCCGCTGAGCCAAATCGCTTGGCGCAGCCTTGGCAGACATGATGCCCGCCGAAAGGTTCGTGCCCATGTTCTCTCCTTATCGGTCTCTCGGTACCGGCTTAAAGGTCATTTAGGCCTGAAAGTATTTTAGTCATATAAGGCGACGGTGACACGACAATTTAATTAAGCACGCCAACAGACTCATATCGACACATTTTAAAAAGGGTATCGAGGGTCTGTTGGCGTGTTGGCATGCTATTCGGAAGGCTGCGATAAGACGTCGGAAGGCTTCTTCTCGGCAGCGCCGCCGCGAAAGATTTCGCACCCATGCAGCATGTGTTCCATCTGGCGCTCAACAGTTTCTTCATCAATTTGAGACTGCTTGACCTGCGTGTCATCGGTGAGCGAGGACACGGAGTTCACCTGGGTTTGGATCTTATCGGTGAGCTTGGCGTTCATGCCGATGATCTTAAGGTTCCAATCGATATACGTCGTGTTGGCAGATTTCTCCTTGGTCCACACGAACGTAAGCATCGCGCGGCGGGTGCCCGTTGCAGGCACGAAGCCAAACAGCCGGTCATGGGCAAAGTTGCCCTTATCGTCTGTGAGGGCGTACACCTTGTACACCACGCGGTTGATCTTCTCGTTAAGCAAGGCGTTGGTGGAGAGAGCCGATGCTTGAATCTGGGAGTTTGAGAGCAGCTCCAGTTCGTTTTTTGACTGAGTGTCCACCACCGAGACCTCAACGACACCCGCGCGCTCATCTGCCGCGTCTACCGTAAACTGCTCCGGAAACTGCGTAAATCCGTTGCCCCACTCCACGCCGGACTGCATGGCATTGGTCACGGTTGCGTAATCCGCACACTCCGAGAGGTTTGCCGTATTCAAACGGCGACTCACGCCGTAGACAATCTGCATGCCAACCACAAACAGCAAGACACCGACGATGCACAAAATCGCCGTGCGCGAGATTGCCTTGCCCGCCTTGGATCCAGAAGGGTCCTGCTCGGACAGGGGGTCTACTTTGGCACGACGAGCGCGACGCAGGTTAAGACCCACCTGAACGTCCTCACGTCTTGTCTCATCGTCGGCCTTAGGCGCATCGCCACCGCGCACGCGGCGATGCGCCAGCAGCGGGTCGATAACGCCCGAATCGTCGAGCTCGGAAAAGAGCTCCTGTGCCTCATCTTCTGTTAGGGGTGCGTTCTTAGCCATCGATGTCCTCGGGTATTACTCGGTGCGCGCCGCGCGCACGCCTTCGAACTGCATTCGATAGTAGCGAGCATACGTGCCACCGCGGGCGAGAAGCTCCTCATGTGTGCCACGCTCCACGACCTGCCCACGTTCCACCGTGGCTATCTCATCGGCATCCTTAATGGTGGACAGACGATGCGCAATGATAATCGTGGTGCGATTGGCTGCCAAGCGCTCGAGCGACTCCTGGACAGCCTCCTCGCTCTCGTTATCAAGGGCACTTGTCGCTTCATCCAAAATAAGGATGGCGGGGTTTTTGAGAAATACGCGTGCGATAGCGATACGCTGCTTCTGACCTCCCGAAAGACGGCTGCCGCGCTCGCCCACCACCGTGTCAAACCCCTCGGGCAAGCTCTCGATAAACTCGAGGATGTTCGCCTGCTGGGCAGCGGCGGCGATATCCTCATCGCTCGCGTCGGGACGGCCATAGGAGATGTTGTCGCGAATAGTGCCGTCAAACAGATACACGTCCTGCTGCACGATGCCAATGGCGCGGCGCAGACTCTCCTGCGTCACATCGCGCACGTCCTGTCCATCGATGGTGATGGAACCGGATTGTACGTCGTAAAAACGCGGCAGCAGCGAGCACGTGGTTGACTTGCCACCGCCAGAAGGTCCAACGAGCGCGATGGTTTCGCCCGGCTTGATGGAGAGATTCATGTGATCGATAACGGGGCGAACTCGATTTTGCCCATCGTCACCCAGCTCGCAGTCATCGTAGCTAAAGCACACATCGCGATACTCGATGGCGCCCTCTTCCACGCGCAGCTCTGTCGCGCCGGGCTTGTCCTGCACGTCGGGAGCCGTCTGAAGTACCTCGTCCATGCGCTTGAATCCGGCAAGGGCTTTCTGGAACATCTCGGTCGAATTGACAAGTGTCTCAATGGGCGTGCAGAACAAGGAGATGTAGAGGGCAAAGGTTGCCATGTCAACGGGGCTCAGCTCGCCTTGGGCCACCAGCCAGCCGCCCAAAACGATCACAACGAAGTACAGCACGCCACTCATGAGCCCGTAGGTAGCCGTATACGTTCCCATGGCATGGTACTGATTGACCTTAGAATCCAGGTAGCGGTCGTTGGCATGACGGAATTTGGCGCGCTCGGTGCGCTCATTTGCAAACGACTTAACCACGCGAATACCCGAGAGCGAATCCTGCAACTGCGAATTCACCTCAGAGATCTTCTTGCGATTATCGCTAAAGACGGCCTTCATGTTGAGATTCTGGCGCACCATAACCACCACGAGAACGGCGGTCACCACAGCCATCGCGCCCGAAAGAGCGGGGCTGATGGTAAACAAAATCACAAACGCACCAATGACCTCGACGCCGCAGATAATGAGCCACTCGGGCAGGTGGTGAGCGCCCTCGCAGATATCAAACAAGTCGTTGACCACACGACTCATCATGTCTCCAGAGCTATGGCTGTCAAAATAGGCAAAGCTAAAGCGCTCATACTGATCGAATAGATCCTCGCGCATCTTGGATTCCATGCGCGCACCCATCACATGGCCTTGAGCCGAGACAAAATAGCGGCAACCACAGCGCACGGCGTACATGACAACAAGGCCGATGGCGATAGCCCCGAGCGACTGCATGATGGCGGCCTGTCCCTGCGTAAAGAGGCCTCCCGTCAGGCTGCGCAGGATAATCGGAAACGCCAGGTCGATGCCCGCGAGTACGAGCGCGCAGATGGTGTCTGCAATAAACAGGTGCATCTGCGGTTTATAGTAGCCAAGAAAACGGCCAAACATACTATTTTTAGCCACGAATGGCTCCTTCCTATACAACATGCGGCGCCCGCCTTTCAAAACGGTACCGAGACGCCGAAAAGTCACGCACAATCGTCAACTTTTGCCTACAAAGAGGAAAAACGAACGATTCTGCGTGACTTTTAAAAATCAATCGCACATCGACGGCTTCGATTGATTCCAGATCGTCAAAACGCGCAGGCCGCGTACCTACTGTTCCACTGCAATATCGGCGTCGGAGGCAAGACGGTGCGCAATCGCATCGCAAGCAAGAGCGCCCACAACGGTCTTGGCATCCTCAATCTTGCCATCCAAGACAGCGTCAATAAGCTCGGACAAAGGAATGAGGTCCACGTTGAGAAACTCGTCCTCGTCAGGACAAGCCTCATCAAGTTCAAGATGCGTCGCCATGTAGATGCGAATCAGCTCGTCTGCAAAACCGGCAGACGAGGCAATCGTCGTGAGATAACGCATGCGGCCGGCGACAAAGCCAGTCTCCTCGCGCAATTCACGCTTGGCGCACTCAAGTGGGTCCTCACCCGAATCGAGCTTGCCAGCGGGAATCTCGACCGTCACGCGATCGAGAGCCGTTCGATACTGGCGAACGAGCGCGATCTTGCCCGAATCGGTAAGAGCGACAACGGCGGCAGCGCCCGGATGGCGCACGATATCACGACTGGTCCGGCGCCCATTGGGGAGCTCGACCTCCAAACGGTTCACATCGATGATACGACCGTGCCATGCGCATTCCTCAGAAAGAATATGCTCGTGCAGGGCGGCGTCGCGGGGATCATCATCGCCCAAAACAAGCGACTCCTCCTCAGGCTCCATCTCATCGACGATCGTCGCGTTATTCGAAATCTCTTCTGCCATCGTATGCGTTTGCCCTCCCTGGCTGGTTATGCGTCCCATGCGCTGCGACCCTTAAGGGCGCGCAGGCCGATGTCATGACGAAGGGTCTTCCCCTCAAAATCGATCTTCTCACAGGCAGCATACGCTAGGTTACGCGCATCCTCAAACGTAGCCCCCAGCGCGGTGACGTCAATCACGCGGCCGCCGTTGGTAAGAATCTGACCATCCTGCTCGCGCGTACCGGCATGATAGACGGTGACACCATCCAGAGCCTCTGCATCCTCGATGCCCGTGATGACCTTACCCTTCTCGTACGATCCGGGGTAGCCCGCAGAGGTGAGCACAACCGAGACAGCCCAGTCGTCGCACCAAGAAAGCTCAACCTCATCCAAGCGCTGCTCGGCGCAGGCAAGCATCACATCGACCAGATCGTTTTGCAGACGGGGCAAAATAACCTGCGTCTCGGGATCGCCAAAGCGCGCGTTGAACTCCAAGACCTTGGGGCCGGCAGGGGTAAGCATAAAACCGCCATACAGGCAACCACGGTAATCGATGCCCTCGCGATGAAGCTGCTCGACGGTCTGATGCATGATGGCAACCATGGTCTCATGCTCCTCGGGCGTCACGATAGGCACCGGGCTGTACACGCCCATGCCGCCCGTATTGGGACCGAGATCGCCTTCAAGAGCACGCTTGTGATCTTGAGAAGTGGCCATGGGGCGCACTGTGATGCCATCGGTGAATGCCAGCAGCGAGCACTCAGGGCCGGTGAGCATCTCCTCGATAACCACAGTGTTGCCAGCATCGCCAAAGGCACCGGAGAAGCACTCATGCACGGCATCGAGAGCCTGCTCGAGCTCGGTGGCAACGATAACGCCCTTGCCCGCAGCAAGACCATCGGCCTTAACCACCAGTGGAGCGCCCTGAGCGTTCACGTAGTCGAGGGCCGACTGCTCATCGGTAAAAGAGCCATAGGCGGCGATGGGAACACCGGCGCGCTCCATCAGCTGCTTGGAAAAAAGCTTGGAGCCCTCCATCTGCGCACCCTCGGCACCCGGGCCAAAGCACGGAATGCCCGCCTCGCGCACGGCATCGGCCACGCCCACAACAAGCGGAGCCTCGGGGCCGATGACGACCATGCCGCAGCCATGGTCTTTGGCAAACGCCGCGACGGCGGTGGGGTCGTTCTCGTCGAGAGAGATATTCTCGCCCTCCTGAGAGGTACCACCGTTACCCGGCGCGATGTAGAGTTTGCCGCAGCGGGGCGAAGCGGCAAGCTTCTTGGCGATTGCATGCTCGCGGCCGCCCGAACCCAAAAGCAGGATGTCGATGGCCTGGGACTCTGCGTTCATTGATCCTCCTTGTTACCTGCCGCGCGCAGCGCAGCGATACTCACAAAAACGAATATACCCCTCCGTGGGAATTATCCGCGGAGGGGTAGGAACCATACGCCTATGCGCTACTTCCAAAAACGGTTGATAATCTGCTCGCGTTCTGCGCCTACGCCGATAATCGAGACGCGCGTGTGCGCCAGGTCCTCGATAAACTCGACGTAGCTGCGGGCCTCAGCCGGCAGGTCTTCAAACGTGCGGCAACCAGTGATGTCGCAGTTCCAGCCAGGGAGCTCCTCATAGATGGGCTTGGCGTGTGCGAACAGTTCCTGATGCTCGGGAACGGACGTATAACGCGTACCGTCGCAATCGTAGGCGACGCACACCTTGATGGTATCGAACGCCGAGAGAACATCGAGTTTGGTGAGCGCCAGGTCGGTCAGGCCGTTCACGCGCGACGAGAAGTTGGCGATGGGACCGTCGAACCAACCGCAGCGACGACGGCGACCGGTAGTGACACCGTACTCGTAGCCCAGCTCGGTAAGCTTGCGGCCGCACTCGTCCGTATCGTAATCGAGCTCGGTAGGCATGGGACCGGAACCCACGCGAGTGATATATGCCTTCATAACGCCGATCACGCGGTCAACGTTCTTCATGCCCACGCCGGAGCCGGTGATAGCGCCGCCCGCGGTGCAATTGGAAGAGGTGACAAAGGGATAGGTGCCGTGGTCGATATCCAAAAGAGTAGCCTGGGCGCCCTCGAACAGCAGCGTCTTGCCTTCGTCGATCATGTCGTTGAGCAAAAGGCCCGTCTCGCAGATGTAGGGACGCAGGCGCTCGGCGTACGGCAGGTACTCTTCGCAAATCTGGTCGACCGTATAGGTGGGCAGGTGATAAATGAGCTCCAGCTCGGGATTGACGCGAGCGAGTGCGATCTCGAGCTTCTTGCGGAAGAGATTCTCGTCCAGCATATCCTGCATGCGCAGACCGATGCGGGCCATCTTGTCCTGATAGCAAGGGCCGATACCGCGCCTCGTGGTGCCAATGTTGTTCTTTCCCAGCAGCGTCTCGAACGCACCGTCAAGATCCATGTGGTACGGCATGATGATGTGTGCGTTACCGGAGATGCACAGGTTCTCGGTCGATACGCCATCTTTCTCAAACATATCGATCTCTTCGAGAACCACCTTGGGGTTCACGACGCAGCCGTTAGCGATAACGGCCTTCTTATCTGCATACATGATGCCGGAAGGAATCTGGTGCAGACCGTATTTCTTGTCACCCACCACGATGGTGTGGCCAGCATTGTTGCCACCGGAGTAGCGCACAACGCCATCAAAATCGCCTGCGATAAGGTCGACGATTTTGCCTTTGCCCTCGTCGCCCCACTGACCTCCGACCAACACGGTAGACGGCATCTTGACTCCTTCACGAATACAAGCGCATTTGCGCATTCAAACGCATCTATTATAGGCGCACGTTCGCGCTATTCCTCGGCATGCTCGTTAAGCTCATAAAACTTAGTGGAGGCAGCCAGGAAGACCAGGTCCACATCGCCAATAGGGCCCGAACGGTTCTTGGCGACAATAATCCGCGTGATACCCTCGGGCGGACGGTCCTCGCGCCCGGCCTCCTGCTCGTTACTCGAACGATCCAGGAACATGACAATGTCGGCGTCCTGCTCGATAGAGCCCGATTCACGAAGGTCGGAAAGCTGCGGACGCTTACCGGTACGAGACTCGACGGCACGGGAAAGCTGCGAAAGCGAAATGACGGGAACGGCGAGCTCCTTGGCCATAATCTTAAGGGCACGCGACATCTCGGAAACCTCGACGGTACGGCTCTCGGCGCGACGACCCGCAGGGGGACTCACCAGCTGCAGGTAGTCGAGGATGATAATGGCCTTCTCCTTGTTATGAAGCATGCGGCGCGCTTTGGCGCGGATCTCGGTTACCGTAATTCCCGGTGTGTCATCGATCAAAATATCAAGGCGGGAAAGGTCTTCTGCCGCCTGGCCGATATTCGCCCACTCCTGCGGAGAAATCTTACCCGTGCGGAAATTGGACATGCTGACCTGCGCATGGGCACAGATAAAGCGCTGGGCGATTTCCTTACCGCTCATCTCCAGGGAGAAGAACGCTACGGTATACCCTTCGGACGCGGCGTTGAGAGCAAGGTTGAGAGCAAACGAGGTCTTACCGACAGCAGGACGCGCGCCGATAATCACCAGCTGACCCTCGCGCAGGCCCATGAGCATCCGGTCAAGACTGGGGTAACCCGTGGGAACACCCGCGGCAACACCACCGGCCTCGCAGACCTCTTTCGCCTCGTTAAAGGCCTCGATCAAAAAGTCGTTCAGCGGTTTGTACGCATTTTTGACCTCGCGGTCGGTCACGGACAGCAACATACTCTCTGCGCGCTCGACAACCTCTTTGGTATCGGTCGGAGCGTTATAGGCAAGCTGATTGATCTGATTGGTAGCGCCGATGATCTCGCGCAGCATGGCATCACGGCGAACAATGGAAGCATGGTGCTGCCAGTTCACGAGCGACAGCGTCTGGCCCACGAGCTCAAGGATATAGGCCTCGCCGCCTACTTCTTGCAGTTTGTTCTCGGAATTGAGGTAATCGATAAGCGTAATCGAGTCGATGGGCATGCTGCGATCGTACATGTCGTGCATGGTCTCGAACAGTGCCTTGTTCATTGGACGATAAAAATCGTCGGGGAGAAGCTCGGTAAGCGCCTCCTCCACGACCTCGTTGGAAAGAAGCATGGCCGAAAGCACGTTTGCCTCTGCGTCCGGGTTATTGGGAAGGCCCTGATGCGTCCCGCGCTCGGCAAGAGACAGGTCCATGCGCACTCCTTTTTCTCATGTTGCTTAACGTATCAATAGTACGGCACGGCGGGCGCGTTTCACGGCTCCCATGGTTTAAACATGCCTATACGTTTTTATGTACAAGCAACGTACAAGTTTCAAGTTCAACTTGAAGGCACGTCTTTGACCTGCGGTAATAGCGGTTATCAATGTTTTCAACAATTATTACCTGCGCTTTTACTGAGTTTTCAACAATAAAGCTCTGACCTGCGTTTATTCATTTTTAACCAGCAATTTACCGGAACTTTATCGTTTTTGATTTGCTGGTTTTATTATTTTAGCAGGTAGAGATAGTTATTTATACAATGCCCAGGTAAAAGCCTTGCACCCACTTGATACAAGAATGGAAATACCCCATTCGTTCCTACTGGTCTACTCCAGCTTTTCAACAGCGGGTCAAGTGCATTGTTGTGGATTTCTCCCATATCACAGCAATGCGCGCCGTGAAACTCAAAAAAAGCGAAGCGTCGCTGCCTAAAAGGATCTCGACATAAAAAAGGCTTGGAGCCCAAAACGCGCTCCAAGCCTTCATGCCATGCGACATATGTAGCGAGTAGAGTTACTCGGCAGCAGCCTCGGTCTCGACCTCGGCGACAGCCTCCTCAGCAGCGGCCTCAGGCTCCTCGGCGGCCTCCTCGGCGGTAACGCCAACGAGAACGGTCACGGTAGCGCGAATCTCGCGATACAGCGCCACGGGAACCTCATGGGCACCGGCAACCTTGATGGGCTTGCCAAGCTCGACGCGCTTGCGGTCAACCTCGACGCTGAGGTCAGCCTTGATCGCGTCGGCGACCATGGAGGCAGTAACGGAGCCAAACAGCACGCCCTCGTCGCCGACCTTGGCGTCGACGGTAACAGACTTGCCATCGATGGACTCCTTGAGCGCGTTGGCGTCGGCAATGCGGACGGCCTCGCGCTTCTCAATGTTGTTGCGACGCTCCTCGAGCTGCTTCAAATTGCCCTTGGTTGCCGCAACGGCGAGCTTCTTAGGGAACAGGTAGTTCTCGGCGTAACCCTGAGCGACGTCTACGACGTCACCCTCGCCACCCTTGCCCTTGATCTCACCCAAGAGAATGACTTTCATGAGATCTCCTTGCGGAAATGCACCACTTACGCGGTGCGCAAACGTTTATTGTTTTGCCTTCTCCACTCGAGCTTGCTCCCGCGCAAGACCGCGGAAGTTCGCCCAGATGTCGATAAGGCCGACGATGCACATTGCGAAGAACATCGCCTCGAGCCAAACGGTCAAAAACGTGATCACGAACCTGGTTAAGCAACCCATGCGGCGCTTCGCTTCGAGCGCGGAAACCACGCCAAAGCCCTGAAGTGCAAAGATAACACGCAGGCTTGCCAGCGTAGACGCACATACCGTGCGTAGCAGCTGTGCCTGCGGGATGCCTGCAAAGGACGCTCCAAGTCCCAGGATGCAAAGAGCCAATACGCCGACGCACCACGTGGGCGCATCGAAATTGGCAATCTGCGGCATGCGGCGAATGCCCGTGCAGCGCACGGACATCGTATAAGATCCAATACCCGCAACCAGCGCGTCAAACATAGCCGATGCCACATAGACAAACGGCCAGATAACCCGAAGGAGCGGCATGACCTGCGAAACAAGCAAGTCACCTTGGATATCGGACCCCACCGCAGAGTGAACGGTCTCTTGGAGCAACGCGACGAAGGACTTCGAAAGCGACATGCCCGACATCGAAGCGATGATCGCATCAATGCCAAGCGAAAGCAGCGAAGCCACAACTATCACGATACACACCGCGGTCACGTTCGCTCGTCCGCGCCACATGCACCATGAGATGCCTGCAGCACAGACAAACACGGGAACAAGCGAAAGGGCAAATATGAAATCCCAAGCGCATGCAGCCGCAAAAACCAGCAAGCATACGACAAGACCCGCACAAAGGCCCTTGCCCTTCTTTGCCTCCAGAAGCTCGCGCATACCGTAGGCAAGAAGAAACACTCCCAAATAAGGGAGATATGAACTCAACGCAGCGCCCAATGCCGTCCAAAGTAAGCCCAGAAGCAGCACAGCGGGTCGCACCGGAGGTTTAGGTCCGGCCGGTACGATCTGGCGCTGAGGTTCGTCGTTCCCGTTGATCATCGTCAAAACCTAAAGGCTCAGGGTACCTAGCCGCGGTTGCGCTCGCCGCGGGAAGAAACCACGGGAACGGCGTAGGGCAGGAGAGCCATCTCGCGGGCGCGCTTGATTGCGTTCGCGATGTCGTGCTGATGCTGCGTGCAAGCGCCAGTGACTCGACGGGGCTTGATCTTGCCACGATCGGTCATGTACTTACGGAGAAGCTGAGTATCCTTATAGTCGATATACTCGGTGTTCTCCTTGCAGAACTGGCAGTACTTACGACGCGGCTGACGTGCAGAATAATCATTAGCCATGTCAAAAATACCTTTCGATACAACGCCAGGCTATTCAAGCCGGCGCCATCACCTAACTGGTGACATCCGCAGGTTATACAACCTTAAAACGGAATGTCCTCATCGTAGACGTCGACCGCGGGCGGCGCCTGCACAGGGACAGGAGCTGCTTGCGGTGCCGGTGCGGGGGCATAGCCGCCGCCATAGGAGTTACCGCCGTTCTGGCTGTAACCGCCCTGGCCGCCCTGGCTGCCGCGGCTCATAAACTCGATTTCATCGACGATGACCTCGAGCTTGCTGCGGCGCTGGCCGTCGCGCTCCCAAGAGCTGTAACGGAGCTTGCCTTCGATCGCAACCTTCGTCCCCTTGGAGAGATAGCGGCTCACGGCCTCGGCACGGGTGCCGAACATCGTGCAGTCCACAAAGTTGGGGTAATCCTCCCAGTCGCCCGTCTGCGGGTTCTTGCGACGGTCGTTGACGGCAACGCCAAACGAAAGCACTTGCGTGCCGCCGGCGGTTGCTCGCAACTCGGGGTCGCGCGTGAGGTTACCGGAAATGTTCACTCGATTGATGCTCATGCTGACTCACTACCTCTCGGGTGCGGTCGACTCGATGGCCGCCCGCGCTTCATGTCGGATTTCTACTCCTGGTCGTCGCGACGGACGATCATGTGACGGATCACGGCGTCGGTGATGCGCATAACGCGGTCGAGCTCGGCGATCTGAGTAGGATCTGCATGGAACTTGATGAGGGTGTAGTCACCTTCGGTGAGGTCGTTGATCTCGTAGGCGAGCTTGCGCTTGCCCCACTCGTCAACGTTGTCGACCTTGCCATTACCCTCGGCGATCGTGGTATCGATGCGCTTCATGACAGCGAGACGAGTCTCGGCGTCGAGAGTGGGGTCGACGAAGAACAGCAGTTCATAAGCCTTCATTTGGTCACCTCCTCTGGGCATAAGGCTCCGGGTCGTGAAGGTGCGCCCGGGGCAGGAAAAGACTTGACTATGCTAGATCATCTTCTGCACATGCACATCTTCGCAGCTAGAACCTCATGAGCTCTACATAACCGCGTTATACGAACACCTCCCGAAGGACAACCTGGAACAGCCTTCTTGCCCTTTATGCTGCCTTCGGGAGAGCTTGGGCAAAGCATGCCATGGCCATATGCGCCCCTTCAAACAGATATGGCAAAAAATCGACCATTTTATTCCGTAGACTCTCACCTAAAATCAAACAAGGCCAGGTCAAGGCTATGTACATGTAGCTCATCGCACATAAAGGTTCCGAAAGCCTTGGCTCATATTTCTTAAAAAGCACTCAAGGACTTTTGATATGCCGGGTTCAACACCGCATTACACTGTTTGTTAATCAATCAACGTAAGGAGATTCCATGCAACCGGACACCGACGCCTCATCCGCATGCTCTTACAACGACGCCTGCGAATGCAAGAATCAAAATATCTCTTCCATGTGCCTTGTCTGCGGCAAGGACAATCCTTTCTCCCTCCACGCTCAGATTGTGGAGCACCCCGAGAAAGATGAAGTTGTGTGCTATTTCACACCGCAAGCGATGCATCAAAGCTACCCCGACCGCGTGCACGGAGGAATCTCGGCAGCGGTACTTGACGAGGTGATCGGGCGCGCTGTCCAGCTCAAACATCCCGATATCTGGGGCGTCACCATTTCCCTTTCCCTCAAGTATCGCAGGCCACTTCCCTATGGAACACTCCTGGAATGCCATGGTCGCTGCACTAAAATCACGCGCCGCACGTTTGAGGGAGAGGGCGAAATCCTAACGCCCGACGGCAAGGTAGCCGTTCAGGCCACAGGAACATACGCCATCTGCCCGCCTGACGCCATGACCGGCGAGGGAAACCTTGACGACATGTGGTTTGAAGACGATCGCCCCGTCGAAGACCTTTAACGCAGCAGGCGCACAAACAAACTGGTGAAGGAGGAGGGGTGTCCCCGGCACTTCGCGCCGGGAGCGCTGCGGAGGCCTCGCGCCTTGCGTCCTACGCTGCGAACGCTCACGCGTTTTTCCAGCTCCGCACCCCTACGGGTTCGAACCCTTCCCCCTGCTTCTGCACGGGGAGCGCTCGATAACAAAAAAGCTCCCATCGCTGGGAGCTCGAAATTCAAACTGGCGGAGGAGGAGGGATTCGAACCCTCGTGACCTTATACAGGCCAAACGGTTTTCGAGACCGCCGCATTCAACCACTCTGCCACCCCTCCGCGTGGGGTAGAAAACAGGGCGCGTCACGAGACACGCCCTGAGTGAAATCTGGCGGAGAGTCGGGGATTTGAACCCCGGAGACGCTTTTGACGCCTACACGATTTCCAATCGTGCTCCTTCGGCCGCTCGGACAACTCTCCGTTAAGTGCATAGGCAATTCTACCGGAATATCCGAAACTTGCAACCGAGAATCTTCCAAAAATTTAAACCATCAGTCGAAGAAGCGTTTTAACGCCCATTCTCGACGTGTAAGATAGGACGCGGACGCGCATGCGAAACTCACCGTGCCCATCGTACGCGTCACTAATTGTCTATCCCCCCGGAGTGACCGTGTTCGCTATCTACACCCTTCTTTCCCATACTCTATCCGGCGTTTGCGGCGCCGTCATGATCTCGACACCCGTGTATTCCCAACCCGTTGCCATCCCCGTCTGGCTTGAGCTGACAGCCGTCATCGCAGCCTCTATATCGGGTGTGCTCACGGCCCGCAAGCGCAACCTCGACCTTATCGGTGCTATCGCGCTGGCAGTTGTATGTGGACTCGGAGGAGGCCTTTTGCGCGATATGACCCTTCAGGTGGGAGACGTCTATATCCTCAAGCAACCGCTCGCGCTCCCCATCTCCATCGCAACCGCCGCCATCATCTACATCGTTCCCGCCATCGTCGACAAGCCCGAACGCCTTATCCCCGTACTCGATATCCTTTCAGTTGGCATCTACTCGGCAACCGGCGCAGACAAGGCGTTTGTCCACGGTTTCGATCCTTTTGTTTGCGTCATGATGGGCGTGTTTACCGCTGTAGGAGGCGGAATGCTGCGCGACGGGTTTATGGGCGACGTGCCCGGCATCTTTCAGTGCACAAACTTCTACGCCATTGCCTCCATCGGAGGAGGAGCAACCTATGTGGCGCTCATGCGACTCACCCCCATGTCCAGCGTGACCGCACTCGTTGCCTGCGTTTTCGTAACGATTGCCTTGCGATGGCTCTCCATTCGCTTCGATATAAAAAGCCCCACCGAGGATGACTTCGCACGCTGGTTCCATCGTAAAAAATAGAAAGCAACTGGGTAGAATGGTCTCCTTCGACCGCTCGTACTCGGGATTCATTTTTTACGCTCGGCGGCGGTTACGATGATGCGCGGCGCTTTCATCTCGGTTGCACATCAATTGGTCTCTAAAGCAATTGATATGTAGAGCCGTCTCTCTCCCTACAATGAGCGGCGGTTTTTCGAGCATTTTCCAACGACTGGCGGTTTTTAAATCACCTAGAGACAAAATGTGGCGGCATTTCGCGCGAATTGCCGCCACTCATTTCAAAATGAACGATTTGCCGCCACTCATCGCCCGTCGAACAGGCGGCACCGGGCATGCATCGCTAACTCAGAAGAGAAACAGTAAAAACTTCTCACCACAAGCATGCGAATTCACCATCGTCACCCTCATTGACCGCTCAGCGAAGCCATCCCTATAGACCCCATAGACAGCTATAGATAAAAAGGCGGCCACCGACATCACGTCGGTGGCCGCCCCTCAATCAGGCGAACTATACGCGAGCAGTCCTACTTGCTCATATTGGCAGCGCGAACGGCAGCCTTCTTACGGTCAATCGCGTTGAGCAGACGCTTGCGCAGGCGAATGTGCTTGGGCGTGACCTCGACCAGCTCGTCGTCGACGATATACTCCAGCGCCTCCTCGAGCGTGAAGGTGCGGGGCGGAACCAGCTGGACGGAAATATCGGACGTAGAAGAACGCTGGTTACCCAGATTCTTGGTACGTGCAATGTTGACCACCATGTCACCTGGCTTGGAGCGCTCGCCCACGAGCATACCCTCATAGCACTCGGTGCCTGGCTCTACAAACAGCTGGCCGCGCTCCTGAAGCGTTCCGAGAGCATAGGCAACTGCCTTCTCGGTAGTCATCGAAATCATGGCACCGTTGTTACGGCCGCCGATATCGCCAGCAAAAGGACCGTACTCAAGGAAGGTGTGATAGAACACGCCCTCACCGTGCGTAACGTTCATGATGCGGTTCTTGAGGCCCATGATGCCACGGGTCGGGATCTTGAACTCAAGATGCGTAACCGTACCGCTGGTGTCCATGTTGGTCATGATGCCACCGGCGTTACCAAAGACCTCGACGACCTTACCCGAATACTCGTCGGGGCACTCGACAACAGCCTGCTCCACCGGCTCCATCTTGTTGCCGTTGGAATCCTGCTTAAACAGCACGCGGGGACGACCAACCTGGAACTCAAAGCCCTCGCGACGCATAGTCTCCATCAGAACGGAGAGATGCAGGATACCGCGGCCGGAAACCTCGACGCCGGTCTTATCGGGCAGCTCCTCGATCTTCATGGTCACGTTGTTCTCGCGTTCGTTAAACAGACGCTCCTTGAGCTGACGGCCACCGACGATGTCGCCATCGCGACCAACGAGCGGAGAAGTCGAAGGCTCAAACACAATGGAAAGAGTCGGGGGATCGATCTCGATAGGATCAAGCTCAACGGGATTCTCGGGGTCGGTGTAGACGTCACCGATATCGGTGGAATCGATGCCTACGACAGCAGCGATGTCGCCCGCGCCAACCTCTTTGCACTCAGTGCGGCCCAGATAGTCGAAAGTGAACAGCTGCTTGACCTGAGCGGTCTTTCGCTCACCATCATTCTTGACCACAAGGATGTTGTCGCCGTCATGGATAGTACCGGAGTACACGCGGCCGATGCCAATGCGTCCAACAAAGTTCGAGTGATCGATGGTCACGCACTGCATGGCAAGAGGACCATCCACATCAACCTCGGGAGCGGGCATGTCGTCGACAATCATGTCGAGCAGCGGATACATGTCCATGTTGCCATCGTTGGGGTCAAGGCGGGCAAAGCCGTTCATAGCGCTCGCGTAGACCACGTGCTCCATGGCGAATTCGAGCTGTTCGTCGGTAGCGCCCAGGTCGGCCATGAGGTCGAGGCAGTCGTTATACGCCTTCTCGGGATCGGCGCCAGGGCGGTCGATCTTATTGATGACGATCATGATAGAAAGGCCGGTGTCGATAGCATGGCGCAGCACGAACCTGGTCTGGGGCATGGGACCCTCAAACGCATCGACCAGCAACAGAGCGCCATCGGCCATGCGCAGCACGCGCTCGACCTCACCGCCAAAATCGGCATGGCCCGGGGTGTCAAGAACGTTAATCTTCACGCCCTTGTACTCGATGGAGATGTTCTTGGCCAAGATGGTGATGCCGCGCTCGCGCTCCTGGTCGTTGGAGTCCAGCACGCGCTCCTGCACCTGCTGGTTGGCACGGAAGGCATCCGTTGCACGCAACAGTTTATCGACCAGCGTGGTCTTGCCGTGGTCAACGTGAGCGATGATCGCGATGTCCCTCAAGTGCTCTACACGCATACAGTTCCCCTTTGTCTACTATCGACATAACATGCAGCCAAAGCATAGGCGCTTCGACTGTGATTCGGCATAAAAAACTTCTCTATAGTAATAGAGTTTTATAGCAATGGAGGTTCTTCACCTGCGGGTTCAGGGTCGCTCCACATAAAGTTTTCGCCCTCGCCGGCATGTGAGAACAAAACATACGCCGAATAGGCGACGTCCATTCCGCATTCAAAGAAGCTCACCATGATGGCATCCTCGTAACAGCCGTCGATATCGACGGCGCCCGTGTAGGCGATAGCATAGCGTTCGATGGGCCCCACGCCCTCTTCGCTGTAGCCTTGGGCATGACCCTGCACAAAAGCCTCCGCGGCATCCAGACATTGTTCTTCACCGTCGTCGGTGAATGCCGCCTGGAAGCAGTTGCTCTGAGCATCCTCTATAGCCAGGACAACACCGGGGTCCTCCCCTTCAGCAAGGGAATCAAGATAGGCCCCCAACAGGTTACACACCATGCCATCGAGGGCTTCGGATACCGATCCGGTATCGCTTGGATTCTGTGCCATCGAGCAAGTTCCTTCCTGTTTGTCTTAGAGCTCCTGTGCCTGCTTGGCAATCTCCCGTGCACGGTCGCGCGTTCGCAGCAGCTCGAGAGAGCGCTGCTTTAATACGCGGATCTGATTTCCGAACATCACCACATCAACCCCGCCCCATACGACAAGCACGGATGAAATGGAAAAGGCCAGCGCACCAACTGTACCACGAAGACGCGAGCTTACGAGTGCGACAACAAGGGAGATAACGAGCATGGTGATCCTGCCCTGGCGCCGCTCCTTCATCGTGCGAAGGGAGGTAACCACCGCAAGACGCGACGTCTCGGCAGCACGGGCGCGGATGGTCGCTTCGATATAGATATCTTGAGCCGTGGCGACGGCAGAAGTAGATGCCGGGCGTCTTGCCGCACGACCCCGCAAGAGCGTATCGCGCGCCTCGTTGATAACACGCATTTGCTGCTCCGCACGCTCGCGCAAACGTTTGCTCGTGCCGTACTTATCGGGATGGAGCATTTGAGCAAGCTCGCGATAGGCTGCCGTGATTTCATCTTGAGTAGCATCGCCCTCGAGCCCCAGCGCCGTCAATGCCTCTTCCCGCGTCATAGCACCTCCTAAATGCAACGATGTATCGATAGTAATTGTCACATAACGCCGGCACGAGCTTACGCGCGGCAGGTTTCTCCACTCAAAGGGTGGACAGACGCATGAGCTTTATATCTCCGGAGAATGGCGCCCTCACGGGGTTCGATCCGTGCACGGGCAACAAAAAAAAGCCGCAACCTCTCGGCTGCGGCCTTGATTTCAAATGGTGGAGGTTAGGGGGATCGCGCGCGGCGGGCCGCGCGGTGCGCTGCGGCGCGTGCGCGCCTTGCGTGCTGCGCTGGCGAACGCTTTCGCGTTCACTCAGCTCCGCGCCCTCACGGGGTTCGATCCGTGCACGGGCAACAAAAAAAGCCGCAACCCCTCGGCTGCGGCTTTAATTTCAAATGGTGGAGGTTAGGGGGATCGAACCCCTGACCTCAGGCTTGCAAAGCCCGCGCTCTCCCAGCTGAGCTAAACCCCCACGGAGACAGTAATAAACACCCCAGCGGCGACTCGGCTCTCGCTGGGGTGTTTATTGCGAAAGAAAGTGGTGGACCTGACAAGATTCGAACTTGTGACCTCCCGGTTATCAGCCGGACGCTCTAACCAACTGAGCTACAGGTCCATCGCGCGGTGACTATATTAGCCCAGACCGTTTTTCTAAGTCAACGACTTTTTTAAAAAAATTTTTTAGTTGGCTCATATATCGAAATCGCACGCGCGCTCCCCTTATTTTGGGTACTATTACTATCCGATTCAAGCAGGTGAAATATTCCTATCCCATCATCGTCTATAAGGAGGTGCCATAATGATCCGCGTTGATATCGAAACCATCGTTATGGCCGCCGGTCCACATCCGTCCCTCATTGTCCTACGCGAGCGCGAAACTTCAGAGTCAAACGAAGCCCCTCTTCGCGCTCTCTCCATCCAGACCGGGTCCTTCGAGGCCGCCGCGTTGAGCCAGGGAATTGACGGGAAGAACCCCGGACGACCTATCACACACGATTTCACCGTCAATGCCGTTAAAGAGCTTGGCGCCAAAATCGCTCGCGTTGAGATTTCCCACATGGAAACCCCGGTCTTCTTCGCCAACGTCATCATTCTCGATCAAAACGGCAAAGAGCACGCAGTCGATGCGCGCCCAAGCGATGCCCTCGCTTTTGCTGTGCGCGTAAATGCCCCCATCTATGTTGAGGACGACATTATGAACCGCGCGGGCACTTTCTCATACCAGACCGACATGAACGATGAGGCGGAGCAGCAAAAATTCGACGAGTTCGTCCACACGCTCTCCCCCGACGACTTCTAGTCGACTCAGCTTTCTTACAGCAACATAAACCCTCGCCTCAAACACGAAGGGCCCATCCAATGGACGGGCCCTTCTTTAGCCATCTTCTATGTCGATGATAAACCGGCTATTCGTCAATCAAATCCCCGGCAGGCTCTTCTGCCGCGCCATCGTCGCCACCCGCCGCTTCTGGCTTTTCCTCGGCCTCTCCGGAAGCCTCAGCCTTCTCTGTAGCGCTCTCCATACGCGCAACGGCAGTCACGCGGTCGCCATCCGCCACAGTCATCATTTTGACGCCCTGTGTCGCGCGACCAGTCTGAGAAATCTCGTCGGTCTTCACGCGAATCACCGTGGCGCCCTCGGTGACAATAAACAGCTCATGCTGCGGCCCCACGGTCTTCATTGCCGCCAGCTGGCCCTTGCGGTCGGTCATCTGAATGGTGAAGACGCCCTGGCCGCCGCGGTTTTGCTCGGGATAGTCGGCGACCGGGGTTCGTTTGCCAAAGCCGTGCTCGGTGATGACAAAGAGGTCGCCCGTACCGTTGGAAACCTCCATGCCCAGGACACTTGCGCCGTCTTTCATAGTGATGCCGCGCACACCGCTGGTATCGCGGCCGGTGGCACGCACTTGATCCTCGCCGAAAACGATAGCCTTGCCCGCGGTCGTCGCCATGATGATCTTGTCGCCCTCGCGCACGCGGCGAACGTTGAGCAACGCATCGCCATCTTTTAGGTTGATGGCGATAATGCCATCGCGACGGCTGCGGTCGTAAGCGCTCATAACTGTCTTCTTGATCATGCCGCTGCTGGTTGCAAACAGCAGATATTCATCCTCGGGGAACTCGCGGCAAGAAATCACACTGGCAATCTTCTCGCCCTCTTCGAACGGCAGCAGGTTAACGATCGCCGTTCCGCGCGCTTGACGCGAACCTTCGGGAAGCTCGTGAACCTTAAGGCGATACATCTTGCCACGGTTGGAGAAAAAGAGCACGTACTCATGAGTACTGGCGATAAACATCTCTTCGATGACATCGTCTTCTTTCAAGCTCACGCCCGTGACGCCCTTGCCGCCGCGCTTTTGAGCACGATAGGCAGCCACGGGAATACGCTTGACGTAACCGGTATGGGTGATGGTGACGACCATATCCTCATCGGCAATGAGGTCCTCTACATCGAGGTTGTGCTCCGCCGCTGCGATCTTGGTGCGGCGCTTATCGCCAAACTTACGGGAGATCTCGCGCATCTCCTCTTTAATCACACCCAGAATCTTCTCCTCATGGGCAAGAAGGTCCTCGTAGTAGGCAATGGCGCGGCGCAGACCATCCAGTTCTTCTTGGATCTTATCGCGCTCAAGACCGGTCAGGCGACGCAGCTTCATCTCAAGGATGGCGGTGGTCTGTTCGGTCGTGAAACCAAAGCGCTCGATCAGGCGAGCAGAAGCCTCGGAATCGGTGCGCGAAGAACGGATAATCGAGATAACCTCGTCGATATGGTCGAGAGCCATGAGATAGCCCTCGAGGATGTGCGCGCGAGCTTGAGCCTTCTTAAGGTCAAAGCGCGTGCGGCGGGTAACGACATCAACCTGATGATCGATGTAGTACTGCAACATCTCGCACAGGGAGAGACACTTGGGTACGCCGTTGACAAGCGCCAGGTTGTTGGCGCCAAACGTGGTCTGTAGCGAGGTGTACTTATAGAGGTTATTGAGAATAACCTGCGGGATAACATTCTTCTTGAGCTCGATAACAAGACGAATACCCTTCTGGTTCGACTCATCGCGCATATCGGAAATACCCTCGATGCGCTTCTCGTTCACCAGCTGAGCGATCTTTTCCTGCAGGGTGCCCTTGTTGACCATATAGGGGATCTCGGTGAACACCAGACGGTTGCGGCCCGTCTTGGTGGTCTCGACATGAGCCTTGGCGCGCACGGTGATGGAACCGCGACCAGTCTCATAGCTTTGACGAATACCGTCGGAGCCCATGATGATGGCGCCTGTCGGGAAATCGGGTCCCGGCATGATTTGCATGAGCTCGTCGACCGTCGCGTCTGGATTGTCGATGAGGTAGCAGGTTGCCTCAATTGCCTCGGTAAGGTTATGCGGAGCGATATTCGTCGCCATGCCAACAGCAATACCCTGGCTGCCGTTGACTAGCAAGTTGGGGAAACGCGCCGGCAGGGCAGCGGGCTCTGCCAGGGATTCGTCGTAGTTGGGCTGCCAGTCGACGGTGTCCTTTTGCAAATCGCGCAGGAGCTCCATGGCGGGTTTCGCCAAACGACTCTCGGTGTAACGCATGGCAGCCGCGGAGTCGCCATCGATGTTACCAAAGTTGCCATGGCCGTCGATGAGCGGGGTGCGCATCGAGAACCACTGGGCAAGACGCACCATCGTCTCGTAGACCGCCGAGTCACTGTGCGGGTGATACTTACCGATTACTTCACCGACGGTCCAGGCAGACTTCTTGTGCGGGCGGTTGGGATAGATACCGCTCTCGTTCATCGCGTATAGGATACGACGGTGAACCGGCTTCAAGCCGTCACGAACATCCGGTAGGGCGCGGGCGGTGATGACCGACATCGAATACTCGATGAAGGACTGCTTCATTTCCTGACCGAACTCGGAAATCTGCAGCTGGCCGCCGTTGATGTCCTCGCCGGCATCGGTACCGCGGTCCACGGCGCCAAAGCTCTCCTCGAGCTCCGCGTCATCATCCTCTTCTTCGTCTTCGGCGTCGGGGTTATAGGAGTCGGGACCTCCGTCCTCTCCCTGTTCTGCCCGAGCGAGCAAACGGCGCAGATCGTCGGGCATGCCCTCCGACTGCTCGTTGTCGTTATTGTTCATATCTTCTGCCACGTACTACCTCCTTGGTTGGTCGTGGTTACGTTCATTCATGCAGCTGCTCAATCGACCCGTCCCAGAACTTTCACCGAGAGAAAAACGCTATCCTCCCGACAACGAAGACGGGTTATCCTGGGGCCCGAGATTGCCTTGAAAGAGAAGGGAAGCGTACTTAGGTACGCGACCGGCGATTGAAGGGCAAGGTCGGGTGCCTGGGAAAGCCGCGCAGATTAGGCATCTAGGAAGCGAGCGTCGTGGGCATGCTTCTCGATATACTCACGGCGATAGCTAACCTCGGAGCCCATGAGCTCTCGCACGGCGCGGTCGGCAGTGATGGCATCCTCGATAGTCACGCGCTGCAGAATACGGGTCTTGGGGTCCATGGTGGTCGAGGCAAGCTGCTTGGGATCCATCTCTCCCAGACCCTTGTAGCGCTGAACGGTGTAGCCCTTGCGCTTCTTGGCAATCTTGCCGCCCTCGGCCTTGCCTTCCTCATCGCCATCGTCGGGGTTGAGGCCAAGACTGCGGATGGTGTCGGCCAAGATCTCGTCTTCGGGCTGCCTGCCATTGGGATAGACATAGTGAATCTTGTTGCGCACCTTGATGCCAAAGATCGGCGGGCACGCCACGTAGACATAGCCGGCGTCGATCAACGGGCGCATGTACTTGTAGAAGAACGTAAGCAGCAGGATACGGATATGAGCGCCGTCGACATCTGCATCGGTCATGATGATGATCTTGTGGTAGCGGGCCTTGGTGATATCAAAATCTCCGCCATCGCCCGAACCCGTAGTCACGCCGCAGCCAATGGCCGTGATGAGCGACTGAATGGTGTCGGAGGAGAAAGCTCGGTGATCGCCCACGCGCTCGACGTTCAGGATTTTACCGCGCAGGGGCAAGATGGCTTGGATGTCTCGGCGGCGGCCGTCCTTAGCGGAGCCACCTGCCGAGTCGCCCTCCACAATGAAGAGCTCGGTCATCTCGGCATCACGCACCGAGCAGTCGGCAAGCTTTCCAGGGAGTGACGCGGTCTCGAGTAAGCTCTTGCGGCGCGTCGCCTCGCGTGCCTTGCGCGCCGCGTTGCGAGCCTTGGATGCCTGCTGGGCCTTCTTGACGATTTCACGACCCTGCTTGGGGTGCTCCTCAAGGTAATCGGTCAGACCGTCGGTGACGATCTTGAGCACCAGCGTACGCATAAAAGAGCTGCCGAGCTTAGCCTTGGTCTGACCCTCGAACTGCGGGTCGGCAAGCTTGACGGAGATGACGGCAGAAAGGCCCTCGCGCACGTCATCACCCGTGAGGTTGGATTCTTTCTCCTTAAGGATGCCCTGCTTGCGCGCATAGTCGTTGATCACACGTGTAAGCGCGGTGCGGAATCCTTCGAGATGCATTCCTCCCTCGGGGGTGTAGATATCGTTGGCAAAACTCATGACCGTCTCGGAATACGACGTATTCCACTGCAGGGCAACCTCGACATCTCCCATCCTATCGGTAGGAACCCCCTCTTCGGACGTTCCCTCGATATAGATGGGGTCCTTTAGGGCCTCAGGGACATCCTTGCCCTCATTGAGGAATTTGACGAAGTCGATAATACCGCCGGCATAGCAAAATTCCTCTACGCGCGGTGTGCTCTCGCGCTCATCGGTGAGGACGATCTCGAGATTCTTATTCAAAAACGCCGTTTCCTGCAGGCGATTGTACAGGATGTCGAAGTCATAAACGGTGGTCTCGAAGATCTCCCCGTCAGGCCAGAAGGTCACGGACGTACCCGTTTCCTGGGAAGTTCCAACTTCCTTCATCTTTTCCACGGTGTTACCGCGCGAGAACTGCATCTCGTAGATTTTGCCATCGCGCCTAACCTGTACGACCATCTTCTTTGACAAGGCGTTAACAACCGAGACGCCAACGCCGTGCAAGCCACCCGACACCTTATAGGCGGAGTTATCAAACTTGCCGCCGGCATGCAGGATGGTCATAACGACCTCGAGAGTCGGAATCTTTTTGACCGGGTGCTCATCCACAGGAATACCGCGGCCATTGTCAACAACGGTGATGGAGTTGTCCGCATGCACCGTCACCAAAATCTTGGAGCAATACCCCGCCATGGCCTCGTCGACCGCGTTATCGACGATCTCCCATACCAGATGATGCAATCCGGAAGAGCTTGTCGAGCCGATATACATACCCGGACGCTTGCGGACGGCCTCAAGACCCTCAAGGATCTTAATTTCGTTGCCATCGTATGACTCTTCTTTAGCCACGCGCCAACTCCCTCTCTTTACGCAAATAGAGATAACCTTACATATTCTAGCCTACATTCGGGGTCCTACATAAGGTACAAATAGCGCTCTGGGGCCACCAGAAGCCGAATATGGCTATTTCGTTGATTTGCGGGTCTTGTCTAGCGAAAGCCCCGCACCCATCGCGGATTTAAGCGCTCTTTGAAGACCTTCATCCTTGATATGGGAAACACGAGCATCGATTGCGGCAACATCGGCAGGGGAAAGCTCGGCTCGAGGCAGACCTGCGCAAGGCGAGGACTTGACCTTATTCACAGCGGAAGATGCCGCGCGTGGAGCTTCATAGCCCTTTCGGGACAGTTTGAACACCAGAGCCGAGACGCGCACCCCACACGCCTCCATACGCGCACGGATAATCTCGCGCAAAACGGTGAGTTCGTTGACCCACGAGGAGCCGTCGACGTACACGACGAGTTCCCGCGTCTCGGGGACAAAGTGCAGGCCGCACACATGCTGACCCTCGCGCGTGCGGGCACAAACGGTATTCCAGGCACGGTAAACCTCCCGCGCCCGTTCTGCCTCTAAAAATGCTTCGCGCTTGGCGGGGGTTGCATCGTCGTAAATGCGGCGCTTCTCCTGCTCGAGGATGCTTCCGAGCCCCTGTGTGGCGCCAAAGCGATCACTTCTTCTCGCCATCGATATGCACCACCTTCGCGCGGTCTATAACATCGTTGGAAAAATAGCCCAGGTTCGTCGTGGTGATGATCGTCTGGATCTCGCCTTGCACAAACCCGGTTATCGCCTCGCGGCGGCGCGCATCGAGCTCGCTCATCACGTCGTCCAGGAGCAACATGGGGTATCTACCTAAAATATCGCTCGCCACCTCCGCCTCGGCGATTTTCCAAGCAAGCACAAGGCTTCTTTGCTGCCCTTGACTCGCAAAGTCGCGCGCTTCCCTTCCGTCGATGGAAAAGGAGATCTCGTCACGATGCGGCCCCACCACCGTGATACCGCGGCGGCGCTCGTCCTCGGCAGCGCGGGCCAGGGCGCCACGGAAGAGTTCCTCTATCTCGGCGCGCGAAGTCGATATGTCAATTTCTCCCACCGTCGACTGATAGGAAAGGCCGAGGGCTTCGGTGGGCGCGATGGCACGGTAGGCGTCAACCATGCGCAAGCGAATACGCTCGAGTAGCGACAGACGATGGGAAAGCAGAGCGGCGCCCGTCTGTACCAACGCTTCGTCCCATGCCCCCAACAAGTCGGTGGGAACGGGATATTCTTTGAGCAGGCTGTTGCGCTGCTCGACGATGCGAGCATATGACGAAACCAGATGGGCGTAGCGATCGTTGAGCTGAATTCCAAAATCGTCGAGCGCGACCCTGCGATGCGAAGCTGCGCGCTTGATCATATCGAGGTGGTCGGGGCAAAACAATATGCTTGGAACCAAGCCCCGCATCCCGGCGGCCGATGTGCGTTTGCCGTTTGAAAAGAAGCTCTTCTTCCCCTCGGAACAGACAAGCGCGTGGTCGACCCGCCGTCCCTCGCCCGTAAACGAAAGATCGATACGACAAGTGCCCTCGCCGTTGCGCACCAGCTGAGATGCCGTGGGACGGCGAAACGATTGCCCCGCCGTCAACAGCTGAACCGACTCTATGAGGTTGGTCTTCCCCACCGCGTTGCGGCCGATGAGAATCGTGATATCGGGATCGAGCTCGACATCAAATTCCTCAAAGCTACGGTAGTTATGCACCGAAAGAGTGCGTGCGAGCACATTCATTAGACACGAACGGGCATGACCAGATAGATGTAGTTGATCTTGTCGTAAGACTTAAAGACGCCCGGACGTCCCTCGGTAAGCTCAAGCGTGATCTCTTTCTCGTGGCCAAGTGCATTCAGGCAACCAAAGATGTAGCTGTAGTTGAATCCAACCATGCAGTTGGTTCCCTCAACAGCGGTCTCGATCGTCTCGCTCGCCTGATCTTGATCGCTGGAGTACGCAGACAGCGTAAGGGTGTTTGCATCGGTGTCCACATCGAAGCGAACGGCAGAGTTCGAAGGCGCAACAACGGTCACGCGCTTGAGCACGGCATTAAAAGAGGAGACGTCGAGATTGACCGAAGTCGAACAGGTATCAGGCAAAAGACCCTTGTAGTCCGGGAACATGCCCTCGATGCGGCGCGCCACATATGTCGTGTTCTCGGCCATGAAAACAACCTGGTTGTCGGTGGCGCCCACAGTGATGGTGCCATGGGCGGGAGCGATGGACAGGGCATCATTGAAGGCGTCGGAAGGAACAATGAGCTCAAAGCTCCCTTCGAGCGAGGAGGTCTCCACCTGCGTATCGCACACCGCAAGACGATATGCGTCAGTGGCCACCAGGCGCAGCATGTTATTTTCAACCGTCATCTGCACGCCGGTGAGAACCTGACGGTTCTTATCGGTAGAGGTGACGCGCCAAACACGCGATACCATTTCGGACAAAATGTCGGTAGGAAGTTCGACAGAGCGCTCAAGAGCAAGTGTGGGGAACTCCGGGAAATCGACTGCATCGAGCGTGTTCAACCTAAAGGAGCTCTTGGCGCAGGTGATGGAAACCTGTCGATCTTCCACAACAAAGTTAACCGGCGCGTCAGGAAGCGTCTTTGTAATACTGGCGAGCATCTTGCAGGGAACAACCACGCGACCAGGTTCATCCACACGGGCGGCAACACGATGACGAATAGAGATGGTGTAGTTGCTTGTTTGGAACTCAAGAACGCCGTCTTCCGCTTTGATGAGAACGCCGGAGAGGATGGGGAGTGTAGATGCACTCGCAATGCCCTTTTGTACGATGGCGAGAGCATCTGCGAGAGAAGACTGACTGACGGTGAAGCGCATCTCTATTACCTTTCTTCTATATATAGATAAATCTAATAATAGTAATAAGACGGTGGAAGAAGTTGACTACTGGCATTTGCGCAGGTAAGAGGCTTTTTCTTTTCAGCTTTCCACCTGTTGGCAACGCCCATTCTTTTCAACAGCCTGCACGCGCACGAAATCTTTCAACGCGTTCCCGGAAATTGCCGACAAGTTTCCCTCTTCTTTTCCGTTACTTTTCAACAATGATTATGACTTAAGGATGATCTTGTTCTTGAGCTGTGCGAGCTCCTCGCCAAAATTAGCATCCTCTCGAAGTTTTCCTTCCACGACGCTGATACTGTGGACAATGGTGGCGTGGTCTCGTCCAAATACCGCTCCGAGGGCGGCCTGGGATTTCACGTCACACATGTCATTTACCAGGTAGATAGCAACATGACGGGCAAATGCGATTGTTTTTTGCCTCTTTCTGCCAATCATGTCCTCATGGCTGATGTTGTAATAGTCTTCCACGACAGACTGTACGGTTTTGGGTGCAATAACCTTTCTCGCTGTATCGAAGTACTCGTTTGCCACCGCATCGATATCCTCTGCGGACAGCTCTTTTCCAGCCTGTTCTTTTTCATAGGAGAGACTGGCGCAGCGTTCGCAGAAGCTTTCGAGCTCGCGGATGTTGTTGCCCGATACCTCCGCCATATGCTTGAGGTGATCTTCGGTGAGGTGCCCTTCGTGCATCTGCAAGTTGGAGAAAATCGATGGTGCACCGGCTGCGGGAAGTTCGTGCGTATTGGAAGCCATTCGCTTGCAATAGTTTTGCAAGATGAGGTACTTCATTTCGAATCCAGGCTCAGAGATAAGGCAGAGCATGCCGGAACTAAAGCGGCTCGTGAGGCGCTCATCCATGCCAAGGTCTTTTGGCGCGCGGTCTGAGGCGATGACGATTTTCTTGTTTTCACGAATGTATTCGTCCATCAAGCTAAAAAAGTAGTCGATGCTCGCCTGCTTACCGATGATGTTTTGAATATCGTCGATGATCAAGACGTTGGCCTCATGATATTCGCGAAGGATGCTGTGTCCGTCGTTTTTTTGCTTGGCAACTTCGTTAATGAAGTCATCGATATAGGTCTGGCTATTGGCGTATTTAACCGTGATCTCGGGTTTGTCGACCGTCAAGAAGTTTTTGATTGCAAACAGAAGATGCGTTTTGCCCAAGCCTGATTTTCCGTAGATGAAAAGTGACGTGCACTCGCCCGGCGCCTCCACGCTTGCTGTGAAACGTAGAGCGGATTGATACGCATGCCTGTTTTCCACTCCTGGGACGAAGGTGTCGAAGGTGAACTTCGAGTTAATGCCCACGGCGGGCTCGATTGTCTTTGCCTGCTGAGGTTCTTCGGCGGGCGTGGTTTCACGTGAAGCAACCGGTGCCGCCCCCTGCTGTTTCATGTTGCTCATCATGCGCTGAAACATCTCGGGCGTCATCGTGTTGTTGACCTTGACGCTTGTGGGCTCTGCGTCTCGGTTGGTCCGATGCGGCATCGGTATATCGGAAAACGCGCTCGCTTGCGCTGTGAAGCTGCGGTTTTCAACTGATTTTGAAGATGCGTTCGCCTCTTGGGCAGCGGGTGCTGCCGCTGGCGAATATGCTGCTTGGACAGATGCCTGGGACACCGGCGGCTGTACTTGTGCTGGCGCGGGCATTGTGGGGACCTCGACCCTGAGCGCCATCGGTGCAAAGGTAATCTCTTCCAGATAGCGTTCTATCGTCTCCTGCTGCTTGAACAGGTAGGTTGATGCAAACCTGCTTGGAACCTGCAGAGTGAGAGACTCGTCGTCCAGCGACACGGGGACGGATTGACCGAGCATGTTGATGAGTCGCGTGTCGAGCCCATCGCGCTGGCAAAACGAGATAATGTCATCGAGGAGAATCTGGGCCTCGTTATCCATTGTTCACATCCTCTCGGGGCATCTGTTCTTCCATCCATGCTCGGCCTGTGTCGGTGAGCATGTACTTTTGACCGTGCTTGTGGATAAAGCCCGATCTTTGAAGGTTGGAGAGCTCTCGTGACCATGTGGCCGGAGACGATCCAAATACGTGTCCTAGGTCGGTGGGTCCGCAGGTGGCATTGGACATCAGGAAAGATAGGGCCTGCTGACCGCGGGGGCTGACAAAAATTGCATTCGCCTGCGCTGCCGGCCCGCCCATTGCGGGCGTTGCCTGCTGGTATGCCTGTTGGGGAACCGCCGGGTATCCTTGCTGAGGAAATCCCGGCGTCGTGTATCCCTGTTGGGGAAATCCCTGCTGAGGGTAGGCGGCGGGGATGTATGCGCCTTGCATTCCGTAGGGTTGTTGATACGGAAGCTGCATGCCCTGCTGGCCGTATTGCATCTGATATTGCCATGCTCCCGGCTGCTGCGGCATCATCTGCTGCCATTGCTGCTGCGTGCCCGCGGCGGGCATCCCCGGCACCCCCATTGCCCCTGCCGCTCCCGCGCCCGTGGGCATATCCATAGGGTGAGGTACCGCGCCCCTGATTGCCCCCGATGTATGGGACATCGAGATCTCGTTTACACGAGCCGGGTTGAGCGTGACCGTCACCACGGTTCCACCATTGAGGTTGTCCTCGATAGAAACAATCCCCCCTGCATTTTCAAGATATTGTTGAACCAGGGGAAAGCCCGCTCCCGTGCCGCGGATATAACGCTTTTGGTCGCTATCGGCAGATGTGATGCCAAACTCGAAGGCCAGCTCTTTATCCTCGATTCCCGGTCCCTGATCTGCAAAACGAATCGTGTTTCCCCCATCGAGAATCGAGATGATCGGTTCCATAAAATGGGCGTGGATGAAGTTTTCCACGATTTCACGGATAACCATCACCGAGATGGAGCCGCCTTGCTCTTTCATATTTTTATACACCGTGTTGGTGATTTCTTCGAGGTAGGGGCGTGTTGCCTGTGGGGAGATGACAATGACGCGCGGTGTCGAGAACATATCGTCATAGATGGCGATGCGCGTGGCGTAGCTCACGCTCGCGGTCTCCTCCTGCTCTGAGGCGTGATGTTGTTGCGCTTTACCGGTGAGATGGGCGTTATCGGGTGCCGGATCCCCCGAGTCCACAAAGGGGTAGAAATCGTCTGACATCGTTTTCTTTCTCAACAGTTTTCTCGTGTCTTCAAGGATAGCAGCAACGTGCATAAGGTTTTTTCACTTTTCAACAACTTTTCCCAAATGGATGAAAAGTGAAAAAACGCAATGAAAAGTTATCAACGCTTTCAACGTGAGCTGTTGAAAATTTGAGAAAAGGGCATGAAAAAGTCTGAAAACAATCGTTGAGTGTTTTAAAAGGTTTGAAAAACGTGAAGAAACCTATGGTGACTTGGGTTCTTTTAGATTCTTTTGATTGACATTGGCGCATCATATTCCCTACAATTTCAAAGCTCAGGTGTCTAAATCGTGAACTCACGAAATGCAGCAGGAGGATTTTTACCATGAAACGTACTTACCAACCTAATAAGCGCAAGCGTGCTAAGACTCACGGCTTCCGTGCTCGTATGGCTACCAAGGGCGGCCGCGCCGTGCTCGCTCGCCGTCGTGCCAAGGGCCGCAAGCGTCTGACCGTCAGCGATAAATAAGCGCATGCTTCTCGCATGAGGACATTGAAGTCTCGAAAAGATTTCGAGCATGTGTTCACGCAGGGGAAGCGGTATAACCATCCCCTGATAAGAATGGTTATATGTGGTTCAAGCAACGAAGGCGATCCGGGTCGGGTCGCCTTCGTTGCTGCCAAAAGGCTGGGTTGCGCCGTTGTGCGCAATCGCTCTAAGCGCGTTTTGAGAGAAGCCGCACGTACGTGTCGCCTACCGAGAGATGGGTACGAGATCATTCTATTTGCAACCCCCAAGACCCGCACATCCTCTCCTGCAGAGATGACGGCGGCTCTTGAGTCCTTATGTGTTCGGGCTGGTTTGGATGGATAGTGCGCGTCGGTCGCCTCTTCAGCGCGCGGCCATAGCGCTCATTCGGTGCTATCAGCGTTATATTTCACCCCTCCTACCCGATTCATGTATATACTTCCCCACATGTTCGCAATATGCTGTCGAAGCTGTGGGCAAGTATGGTGTTCTTAAAGGCTGCTGGCTTGGATTGCGCCGCATTCTTCGGTGTAATCCCTTGCATGACGGCGGCTATGATCCCGTGCCGTGAGGCATGATTCGTATCGGAGGATTATTACATGTGGGATTGGATCGTTAACGTCCTTTTTCAGATTCTTGCGTTGATTCAGCAGTTTGCTGTCGACTGGGGTCTGTCCATCATCATCTTAGTTGTCATCATTCGTTTGCTCTTGACGCCGCTGATGATCAAGTCGAGCAAGTCTACCGCTCGCATGCAGGTGCTTACTCCTAAGATTCAAGAGATTCAGGAGCGCTACGCCGACGACCCCCAGCGTCAGTCGCAGGAGATGCAGAAGTTTTACGCCGAGAATAAGTTCAGCCCCTTTGGCGGCTGCTTGCCCTTGCTGATTCAGATGCCCATCATGTGCGCCCTGTTTACGCTTCTCCAGCATCTTGGTGATTACTTTGATGGAGAGACCTTCTCCTTCTATGGCATCCTTCCCAATCTTCAGACCTCTGTCGCCGCCACCTTGCCTCAGGGTTTTGGCGTTGCCGCACCGTATGTCGTCGCGCTGCTGCTTTTTGCCGTTCTGACGCTTATTCCGCAGCTCTATATGTCTCGCAACCAGACGGGCGCTCAGGCTCAGACCATGAAGACCACGGCCATCATCATGTCCTTCTTCATGTTGTTCATTGGCTGGGGCCTTCCTGCCGGTGTTCTTCTGTACTACGATGTGTCCTCCGCTTGGCAGGTTGTCCAGCAGATCTTCGTTACCCAGAAGGTTATCGATAAGGCAAAGGCCGAGGAAGAGGAGCGTATGGCCAATGCTCCCATCGAGGTCAACGTTGTTCGCCGTGAGCACAAGCCACGTCCGCATAAGAAGAAGTAATTATTAGGTACCTAATAATTGGAGTGTTTCATGTCTGATATCAACGAGGAAACGTCTACTGAGTATTCAGGTGACTATCCGGAAATCGCCGCAGCATATAAAGCAGGCGAAGAGCTCTCCGATGAGCAGTTCGACACCATCGCTGATGTTGCTATCTCTATTCTTCGTTCTATCCTTGGCTATTTTGACGCTTCCGATTCCCCCATCGATGAGTATGAGGGTGATGAAGGAGAGCTCATTCTCGATGTGACCGCCCCCGATCTTGCGGTTCTTATCGGTCGTCATGGCCGTACCCTGGAGTCCCTCCAGACCATGTTTTCGCTTCTGGTGAGTCGTCGTCTTGGGTTCCGCTATCCGGTTTCTGTTGACATCGAAGGATATAAGAGCCGTCGTCATGACAAGGTTATTTCTATGGCTCACTCCGCTGCCGCACGCGCGGTGCGTCAGCATTCCACCGTTAGCCTTCCGCCTATGAGTGCTTATGAGCGTCGTCTTGTTCATATCGCTCTTCGTGAGAACAAGAAGGTCGATACTCATTCCGAAGGTTCGGACCCCGAGCGTCGTGTTGTTATTACCGTGGCATAAGTATTTATTCATATGCTTGAAAGAGGGTCAGTAATGACCCTCTTTTTTTGACTGAAATTCTTGTTACACTGATTTCAGTCAAAATTGATTAAGGAGTAGCTATGTCTGTTCGACCCATCGTTCTGCAGGAGCTTGAGTATACGGACCAGGAGATCAAGGTTTTAACGGAAAAGCTCCTTGATGCCTGTTCGAGCTTTAATATCACTCTTACTTCTCGACAAGCTCAAGTTTGCCTCAAGCATCTTCTCTATGTTGAGCAGGTCAATTCTTACATTAATCTCACGCGTATTACCGATCTTGATGAAGCGATTATTCTCCATCTTCTTGATTCTCTTGTCCTTGCTCGGTATTTTGATTCCCCTGATCTTACCTATCTCGATATGGGCACTGGTGCTGGTTTCCCAGGTATTCCATTGGCTATTGCTACCGGGGCCACTGGGACGTTCATTGACTCTGTCGGAAAGAAAATAAATGCTGTTAACGCTATTATCCAGAAGCTTCAACTTGATTGGGTAACTGCTGTTCACACTCGCATCGAGGAATATGCGATTCAAAATAAAGGATGCTTTGATATCGTTGTTGCAAGAGCTCTTGCAAGCATGCCGATCCTTATTGAATATGCAACCCCTTTTCTACGTGAACGAGGACGTCTCATTATTTCAAAAGGCAATCCAGAAGATAATGAGTTGGTTTCTGCTCAGCAGGCCGCTTCCATCTGTGGTCTCAAATTGGCTCGAACCGATACATTTGACCTTCCTTTTGATTTAGGTCATCGAGAAATTTTCTTGTTTGAACGTGTTTCCAAGCCCTCCATTTCTTTACCTCGTCAAAATGGAATGGCTCGTAAAAATCCTCTTGCATAATGTTTCACGTGAAACAATCAAACGAGACCGTTTTTCATCATTGATTTAGTTTCTGTTTGCTATATCCAGCAAAGCGCTTGGATCTATATCCGAGCGCTTATTTTATTCACTAAAAGAATAAGTTGATCAATTTAATGATGGAGCTCTAATGCACGCACTCTATAGAGACTTGAGTAACCTTCTCCGTCTCTCAATTGAGAAAATTACTGTCATAGCTCTATGCTTGTGGTTTATGCACTGCGGCTTATGAATATTCTCTTGCATGTTTGTTTCACGTGAAACATAATAAGCTATAGAAATTGAATTGTTTCACGTGAAACATAGGTCTAATGGTTAGAAACCAATCGTTTCACGTGAAACAATACGATCACTCAAAATGAAGTTCAATTAAACAAGGAGGGTGACGTGGGCTTTAGAGACGTTAAGCGATCTAAAAGCGCAAAAGACACGCGTGTAATTGCGATCATCAATCAGAAGGGCGGCGTAGGTAAATCCACTACGGCAGTAAATCTAGCGGCCGCGCTCGGTGAGCAAAATAAAAAGGTGCTCATTGTGGATTTTGATCCGCAGGGAAATACAACAAGCGGTTTTGGAATCGATAAAGAGCAGCTCGGGGCGTGTGTTTATGATTCGCTTCTTCATGATGTTCCCGCAGAGGAGATTATTCAGTCCACCGAATGTAAGCGAGTGTTTGTAATTCCTGCAACTATCCAGCTTGCTGGTGCAGAAATTGAACTTGTTTCTGCAATGGCGCGAGAAACACGTCTTAAGGATCTTCTAGAACCTATTGTTGATGAGTTTGATTTCATCTTTATCGATTGCCCTCCGTCACTTGGACTTCTAACGATTAATGCATTGACAGCGGCTGACAGCGTGTTAATTCCAATTCAGTGTGAGTACTATGCGCTCGAGGGAGTTACAAAGCTTCTGGAGTCAATGCGCATGGTTAAAACGCGTATCAATAAAGAGCTTGAAACCTACGGCGTTCTTCTGACGATGTACGATTCTCGTACTTCGCTTTCAAATCAGGTTGTTGATGAAGTTAAGGGATTCTTTGGAGATAAGGCGTTTAAAACCTGCATTCCGCGATCTGTGAAAGTATCTGAGGCTCCCTCTTTTGGAATGCCAGTGATTACTTACGCACCGAACAATAAGGGTTCTAAAGCATACATGGATCTTGCCAAAGAGGTGATTCGTCGTGCCTAGTTCTAAGAAGAAACAGGCGCTTGGTCGTGGTCTGAACGCTTTGATGGGTGAAGCTCAAACTGAAACCGGGAGTGTTGCGTCTGATACGCTTATAGATATCACTAAGATTCAACCCAACCCCAATCAGCCTCGCACACATTTCAATGAGACTCTTTTGCAGGAGCTCAGCGAGTCAGTTCGGGAGAATGGTGTATTGCAGCCGTTGCTGGTTCGCAAAAAAGGCCAGAAATACGAAATCATTGCTGGAGAACGTAGGTACCAGGCATCGAAGTTGGCCGGTATTGAAAAGATTCCCGTGATTATCAAAGACGTTGATGATCAAAAGATGCTTGAGCTTGCTTTGATTGAAAATCTGCAGCGTTCAGATTTGAATCCCATCGAAGAGGCTAAAGGATATAAGCAGCTTCTACAGGAAAGCGGAATGACTCAGGAAGCTCTTTCTAAAGCAGTTTCGAAGTCTCGTTCTGCGATCACCAATTCGCTTCGCCTTCTCGACCTTCCTGATGAAGTGCAGCAATTTCTCTTTGATGGAAAGATGACAGCCGGTCATGCGCGAGCAATCCTCGCAGTTCCCTTTGAGGATGCTAGGATTCGTCTTGCTCAGAAGGTTGTAAATGAGGGATTATCTGTTCGTGCGACGGAAAACCTTGCACCGTTGTTTTCTGTCGGAGAAGAGCCTAAGAAGCCTAAATCTGTGACACCGCAGTCGTACAAGAAAGCGGCACGCGCTTTGCGTCAAGTTTTTAATACGAATGTTAAGGTGAAGTCGTCGCGCGGAAAGAACAAGATTGAGATTGAATTTAAAGACGAGGAGGAACTCTCACAGATTCTATCCGTTGTTATGAATAGTGCGGAGGAATAATGAAAAAGATAATTGGATATCTTGGCCTTGGCACAATTGTTATTGCCGGATCGCTCTTTGGCTATAAGATTACGACTGATAACGAGTTTCGCGGACGATTGACGCGCGGAGCACAAGATATGTATAAAGAATCAAAAAAGAAGGTTGATAGTGTTACGGAAGATGTAGCATTAAAGACAGCGCAAATGACCAAAAATCCAAAGGTAAATCAGGACTGGGTTTCCAACCAATGGGATATGATCGGTTATTAAGGTACCTTACTATATACAAGCTCGTTTATTAAGTTGAGTGAATAAAAAGGGATGAGGGCATCACCTCCATCCCTTTTTTGTAATCAATCCGGCATGGATGACAGGATGAGCAAAGAAAAATGCCGCCGCTCAATCGCGAGCGGTGGCATTACATGTTTCATGTGAAACGATGTTTAAGATTCGTTGCTCTTGAAGCGACGCTGCTTAAGCTGACCGCACGCGGCATCGATGTCTCCCCCGCGTGAATTGCGGATCGTGGTTTCAACGCCGTGCTTGGATAGACGACGCTGGAGCTCTTCGACCTTTGAGATGGGAGAAGGCTTGAGTGGGCTGTTCTCGATGTTGTTGAGTTGGATAAGGTTGACGTGACACAGCGTTCCCTCGCAGAACTCAACAAGAGCATTCATCTCGGGATTGTTGTCGTTGATACCGTCAATCATGGCGTATTCATATGTGGGCCTACGGCCAGTCTTTTCGACATAGAGCTGGATTGCTTCGTGAAGACGCGGCAGAGTGAACTTTTTAACACCGGGCATCAACTGGTTGCGCGTAGATTGAATGGCAGAGTGCAGGGAGATGGCGAGGGTGAATTGCTCGGGAAGGTCTGCAAAGCGACGGATTCCGGGAATAATACCGCTGGTAGAAACGGTAAGATGGCGTGCTCCGATAGCGAGGCCCTCAGGGTCGTTAAGGGTGCGAAGAGCTTCGAGAACGTTATCAAAATTATTGAAGGGTTCACCCTGTCCCATAAAGACGACGCTGGTCACGCGCTCACCAAAGTCCTGAGAAACATGAAGAACCTGGTCGACAATCTCGCGGGCTGTAAGGGAGCGAGTGAGGCCGGAGAGACCAGTCGCGCAAAAGGCGCAACCCATTCCGCATCCAGCCTGGGTTGAGACACAGATCGAGAGTTTATTGCGCGTGGGCATACCGACAGTCTCAACGGAGACGCCGTCGGAGAACTCAAGAAGATACTTGCGCGATCCGTCACGGGAAACCTGCTTAACGATTTCCTTGGGAGTGTTGAAGCAATACTCTTCCTCGAGCGCAGCACGGAGGGTTTTAGGAAGGTTCGTCATTTCTTCAAACGAACATACGTTCTTAACAGAAATCCACTCATGCAGCTGCTTAGTGCGAAATGCGGGCTGACCGCATGACGAGACAATCTCGGCGAGTTCGGCATAGGTAAGATCACGAATATCCCGTTTACGGACAATCTGCTCCATGATGCCCCTTTCAATACGCTACAAAACAAAGTTACCTCTACAATAAAGTATCTCTGCGAAATAAAAGGAGCAGGGAGGCGCGAGATACGTAAAAGTACATCGTGTATGAGGTCTTTTTGCTGTTGAGTGGGGGAACGATGCAAACCCAGGCTATCGATAGGAATCTTCGCATTGCGGTTCTTGCAGGGGGAAGCTCATCGGAGCGAGAGGTTTCACTCAAATCGGGTGAAAATGCAAGAGATGCTCTGCGCGCAGCTGGGTTTAAGAAGGTTGACCTGCTCGATCCGGCAGACAAAATGTTTATAGACTGCATTCGCGAATACGACCTGGCGTTTCTTGCCATGCATGGAGCTGGTGGCGAAGATGGGGAGATCCAGCACGTTCTTGACTATCTTGGTATCCCCCACACGGCGTCAGATGCGTTTTCGAGTGCATGCGGCGCGGACAAGGACGTCTCAAAACTCATCTATGCCAATGCGGGCATTCCTATCGCAAAGGGCGTTACCTTGAAGAAAGACGATCCTATAACCGTTGAGGATATCGTTGCGGTTGTGGGGGAAGAGAGTTTTGTGAAGCCGGCGGTAAATGGATCGAGTTACGGCATCTCTCTTGTTAAAAATCCTTCGGAACTGCCTTGCGCCATTGAGAAGGCGTTTAAATACAGCGACAAGGTTCTTATCGAGCAGCGCCTCGTGGGCACCGAGATTACCGTTGGAGTATTTGGGGACAGCGAGACGCTTAAGCCCCTTCCGGTTGTTGAGATTTGCTGCCCTGAGCAGAGTGATTTTTACGATTTGGATGTGAAGTATGTCGACCCCACCGATATTCATCGCATTCCTGCCAGGATTAGCAAAGAAGATTACGAACAGGCGCAAGATCTAGCCTGCCGCGCCCATGAGGCTTTGGGTTGTTTTGGCATTTCGCGCAGTGACTTTATCGTGACGTCCTCAGGACCTGTTATTCTCGAAACCAATACTATTCCCGGCATGACCGATGCCTCGTTGTTCCCAGACGAGCTACGTCATGCCAACATCGAGTTTTCCGATGCTTGTGCGAGCTTGGTTGAGATGGCTCTTGCGCGAGCGGGAAGGCGATAAGGAGAAATACAGCCCTTATGCTCATGAAAGACGCGGTTTTACCCGGTACACCCGATTATGTGATCGAAGCATACGAGACGCTCGCCGATCGCGCGAAAACGCGTTCTTTTGGACTGATAGAAGATGATGTGATTGTTCTCGATACCGAGACGACCGGACTTTCGCTGCAGGACAATAAGCTGATTGAGATATCTGCAGCCCGCATGCACGGCCGCGAGGTGGTAGAGAGATTCGATACTTTTGTCCATCCGGGCTGCCCCATACCGGCGGAAATCACGCGGTTGACAAGCATCACCGATGCTGATGTTGCCACCGCGCCGAGTGCCGAAGAGACAGTAGCGTCGCTGGAAGAGTTTGTTGGGGGATGCCCGGTCATCGCTCATAACGCGACATTCGATAGGTCCTTTATCGAATCGGTAAAGGGTGGAGTGCGCGTAAGTGACATCTGGATCGACTCCCTTGCGCTTTCTCGTATAGCATTGCCGCGCCTTGCTTCCCACAAGCTATCGTTTATGGCCGATCTGTTTGGTTGCGATGCGGTATCTCATCGTGCGGATGCGGATGTCGAGGCTCTGTGCGGTGTCTGGCGCATTCTTCTTACAGCGTTGGCCGACTTGCCTGCGGGTCTTTTATCTCATCTCGCCGACATGCATCCAGACGTCAGCTGGTCGTACCGTCCGATTTTTTCCTATCTTGCGGCGGAACATCCGGGTGCCGCTTTCTCCTTGGTGGCGGAGCGACAGCGTGTTGTTCATGCCGACCTCTCCCCCGAATGTGTCGATGCTGATGATGTGCCAAACATCGAGATGCCCTCGCGTGAAGAGATTGAGGCGGAGTTTCTTCCCGGCGGTAAAGTCGCATCGATGTACGAGGGGTTTGAAGCTCGCGCCGAGCAAGTTAAGATGGCGCAGGAGGTGCGCGATGCCTTTGCATTGCGCGGACATCGCGTTATTGAGGCCGGAACGGGCGTCGGCAAATCGATTGCATACCTTTTGCCTGCGGCAGAGGCGGCAAAACGCAACCATATCACCGTTGGCATCGCCACAAAATCGAACAACCTAGCCGATCAGCTCATGTTCCACGAGCTTCCCAGGCTAGCTGCTCAATATAATGGCGACCTTTCCTTTACCGCGCTCAAGGGTTACGACCACTACCCCTGTTTGCGCAAGCTTGAACGTCTGAGTCGCCCATCGAGTGAAATCAAAACGGATAAAGACCCGGCGGATACCCTCACGGCAATTGCGGTTATTTATGCCTTTGCCTGTCAATCTCCCGATGGGGACCTTGATGGATTGGGCATACGCTGGCGCAGTGTGAACCGCGCCGATCTCACAACTGCATCGCGTGAGTGTGCGCGACGCCTCTGTCCGTTCTTCCCAGACGGTTGTTTGGTTCATGGTGCGCGCCGCCGCGCGGCCCGTGCCGATATCGTGGTCACAAACCATTCTCTTCTTTTTAGAAATGTCGCGGCGGACGGAAAGATCCTGCCTCCCATTCGTCACTGGATTGTTGACGAGGCCCATTCGGTGGAGCGTGAAGCGCGCAGGCAGTGGGCTCAAACGGTTTCTGCCGATGAATCCCGCACGGTCTTTGAGCGTTTGGGTGGCGAGCGCATGGGCGCCCTTGGGCAGCTGACGCATCAGCTTGCCGGGTCGGATGCGGCGACGCTCTATATGGGTCTTACGGCAAAAGCGGTGGTGAGTACGCGCCGCGCTTCGCTTGCCATGGTTAATTTATTTGATGCTGTTCGTGACCTTTCGCGTACTCAGCGCGGGGGTTCCTACGATATGGTCAACCTTTGGATCGGTCCCGATTTGAGGGAAAGCGCGGCGTGGGACGAATTCCTCGCCCCGGCAAATACGGCGCTTTCTGCTCTTGATGAGGCAGCAAAGAATTTAGCCTCACTGGTGGAGGCCGTGGCTGCAGATAAGCCGGACCTTGTTGTTGAGGCTGCCGACGGCGCACGCCGTCTTAAAGAGATGAAGGAAACCCTTGCCCTTATCGTTGAGGGTACCGACGAGCGCTATGTGTTCTCGCTGCGGGTGAATCGGCGCCTCAAGGCGGGTGGAGAGTCGCTTTCTGCCGAACTCCTTGACATCGGGGAAGCGCTGGCAGAGCGTTGGCTTCCAGAGATGAAGTCGGTCGTGTTTACTTCTGCAACTATTTCGATTGCGGGCAATTTTTCTCACTTCACAAAGTCTGTCGGCCTCAATCGTCTTCCCTCAGGGCTAACCAAGACCGTGCATTTGGATTCAAGCTATAACTTTGATGAGAACATGACGGTTGTGGTGGCGGGCGATGTTCCCGATCCGCGAAGTCGCGATGCGTATCTTGATACCTTGGAAAAGTTGCTCGTCGATGTGCACCTTGCCATGGGCGGATCGGCACTGACGCTATTTACCAATAGGCGAGACATGGAAGATCTCTATGCTCGCGTGGAACCAAAGCTCGCGGCAGAAGGCCTGGAGCTTGTGTGTCAACAGCGCAATTCTTCGCCGCGCTATCTTCGCGATCATTTTATTGCAGAGAAATCGTCGTCCCTTTTTGCCTTAAAAGCATTTTGGGAGGGTTTTGATGCCTCGGGCGATACGTTGCGTTGCGTGGTGATTCCCAAGCTCCCCTTTGCGAGCCCCACCGATCCGTTGGCTCAAGAGCGAGATCTTCGTGAAGAGCGGGCCTGGGCACAGTATGCATTGCCCGATGCGGTGCTTGAGGTTAAGCAGGCGGCGGGTCGTCTTATCCGTACGTCTTCGGATGTAGGGGTTCTTGTGCTTGCCGATTCTCGTTTAGTGACAAAGGGATACGGAAAGAAGTTTTTGCAATCGCTTCCAACTTCTGGATATCAAAAAATCGAGTCCGATCAGGTTGGACGCTATCTTGAGTTGTGGCGGCGCGCAAGGTCGAAGTAATCCTACGGTTCAGGGAGGATCAAGCGCTTCGCGTAGGATATGAATTCCGTGCGCAGCTCTTGGGGCTCCAAGATCAAAAGGTTGCCCGCTGCAGCAAGAACCTGGTCAAACAACCAAGATTTAGAGGCCAGACATATTTCGAGTACGACTGTCTCGTCACCTTGGTCCTCGGTGCGCATGATACCGGACCAGGTGATGAGGGGCAGGTAGGACTTATTGCATCGCACTAGTGCCGGAATACCCGATTTTTCGAGGCTTTTTTGTATATCGGTCCGATCAAACGGGTGATGTATCGCCGATTCTTCCGTCACCTCGAGAGAAGAGATGCGGTCGAGGCGGTACTTACGCTGTGCGTCCTGTTCGACATCCCAAGCATCGAGATAGGTCGCCGATTCCTCGCTCACCAGACGGTAGGGATCGATGGTGCGAACACGTGGCTCCTTTTCATCGATAGAACGATACCCCATACGGAGTCGCACGCCATCCTCGATTGCTTCGAGTAGTTTTTGATAGAACGAACCGTAGCGCGCTGGTTCTGCTAGGGAAATCATCTGGGTTTGGAGTTGCGACGGGTCATCGAGTGCCGCCTGGATGCGAAGACGGGTGCTTTGATCGATATTCAGCGAGGCGAGAACATATCTCAATACGGCAGCGTCATTGATAGAGAGCCTCAGCGGCACGAGGCGGGCGGCATCACCGCCGAGAGATATTGTTTTTTCGTCCATATCGATAATGGCCCTCACGCCGGTGGAGCGGTCCGAGAGGCTCGAGACGATTTCGACGATTCGATTGAGGTCGGAAACTTGGACCCCTAGTGCAGAACAGGCACGGGCGATGGATACCGATTGGTTTGGCGCAGCGGTGAGCAGTTGAAGGAGTCTGATGCCGCCGGCGACGATTTGATCGGCTTTAAGTTTAGATTCGGCCATGGGCCTCCACCGCCTTGGTGATTGTTGAGCTCCAAAGGGAAACGAGGGACGCCGGGGAACAGGGACGCATGCCAAGGGAGGCGTTTTTAAGGGCCATGGCTACGGCGGCGTCTGGATTTTTCACTGCGATGTTCCAGCGCAAGGATTTATCCGGCTGTATTTCAAGCGTTCCCCTTCCATGTGTGAGCACCTCGATTTCTCCAGCTACGGATTGTGCGGGAAAAGCGAAGGTCGCTTGAATTTCCTCCTCATCGCCTAAATCGAAGGGGAGAAACTGAAAAGCGCTGAGGGAAAAATCATGGGGGATGGTGTAGGATCCGCGGGGCTTGTTCATGCGTGTGACGCGGTCGGTGCGGAAGGTTCGAACCATGCCGGAAAGGCTGTCGAGACCGACGAAATAGCACTGATTTGCCTGGTTAACAATGCCGTAGATCGATACCGTTCTCTTGGATTCTTTCCCCTTTGCATCTCGATAGCAGAAGGGAAGGGACTTTCGTGAACAATAGGCTGCCCACACGGTATCGAGCACATTTTGAATCTGCTCGTTTACCTGCTCGGCATCATCGCCGCTCTCGTCCTGCTTGGCATCGGTATCGATTGCCGCCGCGACGGCTCGGATGCGTAGCAATGCGGAGCGGAAGGATATCTTTGTGCGCGCCAGATACTCATCGACGGCATGTACGAGCATATCGGCGTCATCTTGGGTGACGACGGCTGTATCTATATGGGTGCGTTCGCGGTCGATCTCCCAGCGGCTCTCTTCGGTTTCGCTGGCTCCACTCTCTTTAACTTCACGGATGTGGACACCGTACTCTTCGAGTTTTTTGCGATCGCGTTGGAATTTTTTCTTTTCGCTCTCGATACCCGCCATTCCATATCCAAGATCGCTATCGGTGATGATCTCGGTGGTTGTGAGGGGTCTCGAGGTGCAATTTAGGATAAAGAGTAGGTTGAGAATGCGCCGAGCGGATTCATTGCGCTCATTTGAGCCATCCATCGAATGAATTGTTGTTTCAGCCATAAGATGTGCAACCCCTTCTGCAGCGGACCATCTCGTCGCAACGGCACCATTTTAATCGATATGGAGTCTCGCGGGGAAAATGTGCCAAGGGGGCTGGCATCCGGGCTCGGCGCTGCAGCTAGAGATAAGTAAGGGTATACTTTCGCCTATACAGGCTTACCGTGGGAGCGGCATGCCTGCATGCATTAAGCAACCGCGATATGGAGCCCTACATGGCTAACAGTAAAAAATATTTGAATCATCTTCTGCAGCGCACGGAGATTACCCCTGCCTGCAGCGAGGAAGAACGCACCGCTGCAGATGTCATCGCACGTATTTTCACCGACCACGGTTTTAATCCCGAGATACAGGAATTTACCGCCTCTTCGTCTCGAAAAAATGTTTCTGCCATTGCGGGAATCGTACTGTTTGTTGCCACGATTTTTATGGGAATCGGCGGGGCATTGGGTATTTTTGGCTTCCTGCTTGTTCTTGCGTTGGGCGTTCTGTACGTGCTTATTCGTTTGGATAAGATCTCTGTCCCTGCGATTGGAGCCAACGGTCTTTCTCAAAACGTTATCGCCTATCATCAGGCATCTGGCCCCCTTGCTTCTCCTCGCAATCGTCCGGTTGTCGTAGTTGCGCATTATGATTCTTCTCGTGCCGATCTTTTGAGCCGCGAACCGTTTGCAAACTATCGTGCGCTTATCAACAAGCTTTTCCCGGTTGCTATGGTGCTTCCTGCAGCCGTTGCCATCCTTCGCCTGCTTCCTCTCCCGGGTGCTCTCAAAGCGGTGCTTTGGGTTATTGCCATCCTGTTCTCCTTGATTCCCCTTTTGCGTTCTGTTGCGTTTCTTTTTGATCGCTTTGCCATGCCCTACACCACGGGTGCAATCTGCAACAAATCCTCCGTGGCTGCCATGCTGGGCGTTATGGACACGGTTGCGCCGTCGTCTCGTGCCGATGAATTCCCGGAGGATGTCCCATTTGAGGAGTATTTGGATTCGCTGAGCGGTGCGTATCAGAGTTCCTATACGGCAGAAGTCGAGGACGAGCCTCTTTACCAGGAAGAATCCGGGAAGGCAGAGCTTGGTGATGCTGAGGCGAGCACTGCAGACGAGATGCCCATTTCGCAACCGCAGTTGCCTGTTCAGGAGGAACCGGTTGTTGCTTTTGAACAGCCGGAGCGGGATTCCTCGGTGGCTACCGAGGAGACTCAGACTGACGATGAGACGGTCGACGATACATTTGCCAATGACGATCTCTTGCCGGTGGATAGTACTCCCGCTGCGACCGATGCTGTTGCGGATACTGTTGCAGATGCTGCGGAGCAGGCGCCGGTCTTGCCTCTTAACGCTGCTGGCAATTTGCGATTTGGCAAGGACACCATTCGTGCTCTGGGCATGATTCCTGCCGAGTGCGACCTGGAGTACGATGAGGGTCAGTTCCCCGTGGATGAGCCCGCTGCCGCTTCGGTGGATAATCCCGTTGTCGCTTCCGTGGATGAGCCTGTTGCCGTTCCTGTCGAAACGCAGGGTGAGGAAGCGGTCGAGGAGACTCCCGGCGCGGTTTCCGACGAACATGCCGATGTCGTTGCTGCGCCTGTCCCCGCTCCCGCGGTCGTCCCGATTGCTCCTTCGCTGTTTGACGAAGAGGTGACCGAAGAAGAGGAGGCCCTCGCGATTCCCGCCGTTGTGGCAGAGCTTGCCGATGGCGAGAATGCGGAGACTGATGAAGCCGCAGACGAGCCGGCCGTCTTTGATGAACAGGTTGAGGAGCAGATTGATGAAGAGTCCTTCGACGCCTCACAGACGTCGATTGTTCCGCCCATTCCAAACGAGCTTGTTGAAGATCAGCCCGTCGATGCCTCTCAGACTTCTATTGTGGCTCCCATTCCGGATGAGCTTGTTGAGGAGACTCCCCTGCCTGCTGTTGCCGAAGAACAGCCGCTTGTGCTTACGGGCGAAGAGGATTTTGAAGAGATCATCCCCACTGATGATATGGAGATCGCCGAGGCTGATTTTGAGCTGATCGAGGACGAACCTCTCCCGCTCGATGAGGTTGATCAGCCTGCGGAGGAGTCTGAGGACGGCATCGCTACTGAGGATGTTGCCCAACATGAGGCGGATGAGGTCGAAGAGGAGCAGGTGCTGCCCGCGCCCGATGAGACGGTTTCCGTTGATATGGCTCAGGTAATGGATGAGCAGGAAGATAACGTTGAACAAGGGAACAACGACGTGCCTTTGACTGATGGCTCCGAAGGGACCACTGTCGAGTCTACACAGGTCTTTGTTCCTGCAGGGGAGATTTCGGCTGGGGGCACACAGGCCATCCCCGCGCAGTCTCAGGGGACCCAGGCCATGCCTGTACAGCATCAAGGAACCCAGGCTATGCCTGCACAGGTCGAGACTGTCGATTCTTTGATGGCGCAGATTACTCCCGCACCGGCTCCGGCACCGCGTCCCCAGCGACAGCTCAATATTCCGTCGCTTGATTCGGTTCCTGCATCCCCCGCAGTGGCGTCAACTCAAATCCCGCCGGTGACTCCGGCGGTTCGTGCGAACCCCATGGGAAATCGGTCTTCGCTTTTTGACCTGCCCGATCCTTCTGCCAAGCCGGTGGATCCTTTCTCCTCCATTCCGGCTCCAGTTGACATGGACCAGCCCGTTGCGGCAAAACCGACGTTTACCGTTATTGATTCGACTGATGTGGTGTCGCCTGTCCCGCAGCAGCAATTCGAGACCATCCATGCGGCGACTCCTGTGTCCGCCACTCCAGCCAAGAAGCGTCGTGGCTTGTTTGGACGCAAAAAGAAGGAAGAGACCAGCATGAGCGATTGGCTCGGCGTGGATGAGGACTTCGATGCGAAGCGTTCTGGCCGCGATATCGGTTCGTGGGATAACTTCGAAGGCGACGATGGCTGGAAGGGCGGTGCCGCTGGCGAGGGAAATGAGGATGAGCTTCGCCAGGCAGTGACGTCTTTGGGAGACGACGAGCTTTTGGGTCACGACATCTGGTTTGTTGCAACCGGCGCTGCCGAGAACGACAATGCCGGCATGAAGGCGTTTCTCGATGAGCATCGCGACAAGCTTCGCGGTGTCTTTATCATCAACCTCAAGTGCGTGGGCGCCGGCCAGCTCTCCATGATTACGACTGAGGGTGAACATCGTACTTTGAAGGCCGACAGGCGCATCACGGGTCTCTTCTCGCGCGTGGCGTCCGATTTCCATCGTCCGCTCGCTTCGGTCGAGATGCCCTATGTCGACACCGATGCGCACGCCGCAATGGAGAGGAGCCTGCGCGCAATGACGCTTGCTGGCGTTGAGGGGTCGAGTTTTGCTTGCGCTTACACCGAGCAAGATCATCCCATCAATCTTAATGCCGACAACGTTAACTACGCAGCCGATTTGGTTACCGAGGTTATTCGCAGATCGTAGGCTGTTGTCAAACAAAGATTGCTCGCCCGCTTCCTTATGGAAGCGGGCTTCTTTTTGAATCGATATCGCATATGCTGCATGCGCCTTTAGAAAAGCTGCTACGATAGCCGTATCCAAGTTTCAGGAGGAACCGTGCTTTCTTTTATTCGTCGCCATTGGGTCGCCTATACCGTAGGAGCTGCACTTGCTCTTTTGCTCGGTTTTGGTGCTGCTTGGTTTGTTGGCGTTAAATGCTCGACTCCTGAAGACGTCCGTGCCGAACGCATCAAGGCAGAGCAAGCCGCAACTCAAGCCGACAAGCAGCTTGAGAAGGATACGGCTGGTTCAAACGAAGTATCGGATACAGGCTCGGCGCTCTAAACATATCAGCGTGAAAAAACGATAAGCGTTCGCTCTTGCTGTCCTGCTACTGCATTCGAGCAGGTGGCGAGTGTTAGGACTTGCCGTGCTTTATGGGCGTCTTCCTGAGCGGTTTGGGCTTTTGTTTCTGCCTGGTCAAGAATGAGGGAGAGCCAGTTGCGCATTTCGTCGGCGTCCGGCCATGCAAATCGCTGAACGAGTTCGTAGTTTTTCTCGACACGCAGCGCACAGAGCGGCGTAAAGCGAAAAATAAGGTTATCGACGGTTTCGATATTCGCCGACCCGAGTGTCTGAAACACGTTGCCCTTCCAGGCTGATGCGAGGCTGCTAAACATCAAGTTGGTCGATCCAAGATGATGGCCAAAGACCAAGACATGCTGGGAAGAGACTGTACACCTGTCGTCAATGAAGGGGCACCCTGCTACGTCTTTTTGATTCCAAAAATTATGATGGAGATACCAATCTTTGTTTTTAGGTGATGCCTGAACGAGGGGATAGGATACCGCTGTGTCCTCAACGACGAGCCAGCCCGCGGCGTCTTTGTTTTGATCAAGCAGGTTGGCTACCTCTTTGCTCGAGGCCGAGGTTACGGTCGAGGTGGAGCGAGGCGTTGCGTTTGCCGCCGCGGGCGTCTTGCTCTGCAGCTGCCTGTAAGCGAGCTGAGATGCAAGACGCTGTGCGGATTCTATCCCAGCGGAACCGATCCAAAGGAGCGATGCGACGCCGCAGGATGTCAGAAACGCTCTTCGGGTTGTGCGTATCATCGTTTAGTCCCGCTCGATTTGCGCACGATGCTGGGGAAGAGGATGACTGCTATAAAGGCGAAGCTGCAAAGGATACTTGCAAGCAAGGGGATTAAATCGGAGTCGACACCGGTTTGTGCAAGAGGCCGCCCGATGATCTGTTTAACCTTATCTTCATCGTGATCCTCAAGGTTGGGGCCTCCGCCGTTTCGGTAGAGGTCGATAACCGCACTATTGAGAAGAGAGCTTCCGCCTCCCCATCGCTTTGTTGTCGAGAGCTGGATAATCGCGGGCGCAAGGTCGCCTTCTTGTGTCTTATTGGGGGCTTTACTGCAGGAGTCGTTTTCGCTCTTTAGATCGGAGCGTGTCCATCCGTCCTTTTGCGTGGTAAACGAATCCGCAACGCTGCCGAATTCAAAGCGAATTGCGCAGATGTGCTGGCTCTCCTTAAGATCAAGATCGCGAACGTCGAGAATCCTTGCTTGTGTAGCATCAATATTTTGCTCCCAAAGATGCCAATGTGAATAGTCGAGCTTGCGACCTTCGCCTTCGAGCCAAGGATTTTCGTGACCGTCTTCGAGCGTTGCGTTGGCGTTTGATTCGTTAAGGTAATCATCGTCGTTGGAAAGTTGATACCAAACGTTGAGTTTGCCGTCGTAATCCCCTTGAGCGACCGGCGTTATCACGCCGGTTACTTCTGCCATTCCTTGAGCTACGCAATCGAGCGGATCGGTAACCGTGCATTCGTCGACCCAGGTGTTGCTCGTGTTTCGCATATCAAGCGAATACGTATATACACGGCCCTCGCCTGCTTCCGTGAGGCGCTGTTGGCGCTTGTCAATTTCTCCAGTGATTTGAATGGGCTGATCATACATGGCAATAGCTTGGATTTCGCCGCTTTCCTCAACGGTGAACGTGATGCTTTTTGCTACATCGTGTCCTTGGGGCGACTGCGTCTCGGTGAGTGTATAAGATCCTGGCGCAAGCGCTTCAATCCGATGGGGTTCAGTGGTCGAAGTCCATTCATCGACGATAGTTCCGTCGGAATCGGTGACGGTAAGGTGCGCGCCGGCAAGCTCGCTTTCGTTGGTGATATCCCGTTTTGAGACATCGATTTTAGTGAAGTCGTTTTCGATAACAACCTTATAGGACTCCTCACCATCGATACGTCCGTATTCGTCAACGGTGAATTCGCGAATAAGGGGATCGAGAAGAAAACCGTTGGCCGTGTTTGTTTCCTTGATGCGCCAAATGCCAGGCTGCAGGTGAATCGCGCGGCAGATGCCGTTTTGATCGGTCGTGATCGTAAGCGGCAAACAACCTTCTTTGAGTTGGGGAATATCGTGGGAGTCGTTATGGTCTTTGACGATGCCGTTGCTTTCGGCGGGTTTGTCAGGCTCGGGTGTCTGCTCGTCTTCCAGGCGCCAGAGGGTGAACTGCACGCCGGGGACAGGTGCATCGGTCCCTGCTTTTATCTTTTTGATTTCAACCGTTGTCGGTATGTTCGATATCGCACAGCTTGTACTGACAAGCGGGGTGTCTTGATTCTCGTAGGTAAGCGTGAAAACAATCGGGTTGCTTGCGAGCACATGGCCGGGTGCAGGTTTTGTTTCAACAAACTCATAGGTTGCCTTACCGTTTCCGAGCGGGAGTTTTGCTGTCGTTGCACGTCCTTCTTCGTCGGTTTTTACATGGTCAACAACGGTCCCCGCGCTCAAGAGGACCGATCCGTTCGGGGCGATAATATCCTCATGAACACGCACATCAAACTCGGCTTCACCAAGAGCCGCACCGTCTTCGGAGCAGGTTTTGACAAGCTGGGCCATCCCTGTGGCGGGGGAGTTGGCAACGGTGGCTATGCAAAGCGGCTCGTCACCGTTAATCTCGATCCGTACGTCTTCTCCGGCGAGGACATAGGGCCGTGCTGCTGCGATTTCTCGGATGTAATACGTTCCCGTTGCTAGCTGCTCGGGCAGCGTGACGCTTCCGTCGTCGCCCGTGGTAAAGGTGTCGATGCTTGATTGGGTCGGATACCAGACGCTTTGGGAAATAAGGTTCTTGTTGTTGTCGAGAAGCTGGAAAGAAAAACCGGCAAGAGGAATGCGTTCCTCCGATTTTGCATCGACCTTAACGATCTGCAACCGGCTCATCTTTCGATGGTTGTTGATGATGTACTTCAATGTGCAATTGTCGATTATTTGGTCAGCGGCGATCGTCCAGTCTTCAATTGCTGCAAAGCCGTCGGGGACGGTCTGCTCATCCTCGTGGATGGTATAGCCCGCGGGGTCGTAGGGAATCGCCCCATGAGCGACGTGGGAGTTCGAACCGTTTCCAAACCATGCGCCCTTACTTGTGGCATATCCGTCTTTATCGGTTGTGATCGATCCGATTGCTTTACCTGTGGTATTGGAGATGATCTGGAAGCATACGCCCTCGGCGGGAATCTCTTGCTTCGAGGAGCCCTCATCGCCCTCGTCTTTGAATTTTGCAATCTCGATATCAAATGCGACGGGTATCTCATCAAAATCGCTTTCGGGGGTGAGCCTCAGCGTGGCGTTTTCGTCAAGATCGTCGGCCCCAACATGGTAGATATGGTCTTCTGTATCTAGGAGATAACCTTGTGGAGCTTGAGTTTCCCGTACATGGATGGTACCGAGAGGGATGTTTTCAAACGAGGCGACACCTTCTTTGTTCGTGGTAGCTGTCGCATGAAATCCTGGCGCGCTATCCGAGGTTAGCTCATACTTCGCCCCTTCGAACGAGCATCCTGTCTGTGCTGCACCTGCGCTTATAGCATCATGTTTGCAAACAACAAGGGTGAACGTACCAGGTTTGTCGATGGTCGAAACAAGGCTGTTGAGCCCTGCGGTTGTAAATTCGATTCGTTCTTCGTTTATGGCAAAACCCTTTGGAGCCCTGCGGTTGTAAATTCGATTCGTTCTTCGTTTATGGCAAAACCCTTTGGAGCTTTTGTTTCTTGGGCATAGTAGGCAGTATTGGGCTTGAGGGCAAGTTCGGCGTGTCCATTTGCATCGGTGACAACGGTGCCTGCTAGTGAGGAATCTGATGCGTGGTGAATCGTGTACTCTGCCCCTTCAAGTGCGTACTCTTCGTTATTTGCGCTGATGCTTGCGTCTGCAGAGGTTTTCGAAAAAATCACACGCGTCTTTTTCTCGCTGGTGACGAGACTTTGATATCCAAACGTTTTGTTCTCGCCTTTTGGCGTGTGATTGATCCATAGGATAGCGCAGCCCTCTTCGATACCTCTTCCACCAGCTTGAGCATAGGCGACTGCTTGCTGGTAGAGGTTCCAAGAGGCTTCTTTGATTTGAGGGTCTTTGATGGCTTCCCACCGTTCCTTATAGGCTCTATTTCCATGCCAGGGAGGGTCGTATTTGGGAACAAAATTGAGAAGGTCGGGCCGTTTGTCACCAATGGCAAGCCAGATTGCTGCCATAGTGGCAGATTCAGACTTGCCTTTATCGAGTCCCGCAACCGAAGTGACGACTTTTCCGTCGTATCCATGATAGACAACGTAGTCGAGCTCGGGGATTTTTGGCGAACCGTATCGAGTGAGTTTTTGGCCTACTTCGGGATAGGAAAGAAATCCCTGTGCGCAATAGGCGACGTTTTGTCCTTCGACGCGAATGAGCTTGCCGTGTCCGTCAGAGGAGTTGGGGTTGTGAACCAGGTCGCTTACGGTGATGGAGTCGCTGTTGGCGTGCGCGCCGATGAGCGCACTGCCAACAGCGCATGTCGCTCCGAGAAGGGCGATAGCGAGAACAACGAAAAGCGGCACCGGTCTGCGGCGTCCTATGGAGCGGTTGTCGTTCGTGTTGCGCCAGGGGAATCGGCGTGCCTTGCTGTGATTCACAATCGTCCTCCCTCGAATCGATGGGAGTCGAGCGTATAAGGACACATTCCCCGTTAGTTCCATCTATGCTTACAAAAGAGAACGCGTCGATTCCCCTTATTCTTGCCAGTTTCTAACAAGGCAGGTGAAACGGGGTAAATATCAGCGGTGTTAAGCCCCTTAGCTTTGATTGCGACGACTGTCATCACAAAAAGAGATGTGCATCTCCATGATCTTCGATGGGCTTTCAGTCTTCTCGCGCAGTTTTATCGTGGACTGGTACGTTTCTTGCTCCATAAGAACAATGCAGGTTATACTAACTACCGCGCATTCGCTGCGTCGTATATGCGGGCATCGCCAAGTGGTAAGGCATCAGCTTCCCAAGCTGACACTCGCGGGTTCGAGTCCCGTTGCCCGCTCCATTCGAATTTCAGGCACGGTAACGTTTCGTTACCGTGCCTTTTTCGATAAAGTGCCGAGACTCGAACCCGACAAGGTGCGAGCGCCTACAATGGCTGTTTTGTTGCACTCTAGTCAAACAAGCTCGGCATGTCGTTTTCCTTCATGAGAGCGCCGGCAGACGGCAAGGCCTGTGCGCAGAATCGCTCCGTCCAGGCTTCGCTTCCCAGGAAGTCTTCTGCCGCGCCCACAGCAGTGACGATACGATTCTTCTTTGCCGTGAACGCCTGGACGCCCTGGGTGCTGGTAGTTGTTTTGGTCTTGAGTAGCGACGTGTTGAAGTTCATTAGGCGGCCGTCGTTTGAGACAAGCGCCAGGTCGCGGTCCTCCTTGAGCACCTGGGCAAACAGCAGTTTGCTGCCGCCGTAGATGGCATTCTTGAGGCGCTTGCGGTTGGTTTTGGTCACATAACCGGCAAGCGCGACGCGCACGACGCGACCATTCTCGAAGACAAACAGCACGTCTGCCTTGTAATCCTCGGGGTCGATCACCCAGATTACAGACTCGTCGGGGTCCATCTCAAGATCGGTGGGCAGATAGGAGCCAAGCTGTGCCGACTTGGTGTCCTCGAACGACGCAACCTTGCACTTGTACACCTGGCTCTTATCGGTGAATACCAGCAGCTCGTGCGTATTGGAGGAGGGGAACTCGATAAAGGGCTTGTCCCCGTCTTTGTACTTGAGCGTCGCAGCCTTCTTGAGCACACGGTCCGTCATCTTTTTGAGATAACCATCGCGCGAGAGCATGATGGTCACCGGGTACTCCTCGACCTCGGGCTCCAGGCTTACCTCGATAACCTCATGGGGCTCGATCCTGCCCGTGCGGCGCGGCATCACGTACTTCTTGTTGATCGCGGCCAGCTCGTCGCTGATGACCTTCTTGATGTTGTCCTCGCTCGAGAGGATTTCCTCAAGCTCGGCAATCTCACCCTCGAGCTTCTCGATGTCCTTGGTGCGGTTGAGGATGTACTCCTCGTTGATGTTGCGGAGCTTGATTTCGGCAACAAACTCCGCCTGGGTCTCGTCGATGTCGAAGCCGCGCATCAAGTTGGGCACGACCTCAGCCTCGAGCTTGGTTCCACGGATGATGGCGATGGCCTTGTCGATATCGAGCAAGATCGCCTCGAGGCCATGCAAAAGGTGTAGGCGCTCGGACTTCTTGCCCAGGTCAAAGCTCACGCGGCGACGTGTCGACTCCACGCGCCAGGCAACCCACTCGTGTAGGATTTGACGTACGCCCATAACGCGCGGGTAACCGTCGACCAGCACGTTGAAGTTGCACGAGAACGAGTCCTGCAGCGTAGTCGAGCGGTAGAGCTTTGCCATGAGCTTGTCCGGGTCGACACCGCGTTTGAGGTCGATGGCGATGCGCAGACCGGAGAGGTCGGTCTCGTCGCGGATGTCGGCGATCTCGCGTACCTTGCCCTCCTTGGAGAGCTTGACGATGCGGTCGATGATGACATCGGTCTTGGTGGTGTAGGGGATCTCGTAGACCTCGATGATGCGCTCTTCGGGGACCCAGCGCCAGCGCGAGCGGATCTGGAAGCTGCCCAGGCCCGTCTCGATGATGCGCTCCATCTCCTCGCGGCGGTAGATGATCTCGCCGCCGGTGGAGAAGTCGGGCATGGGTAAGTACTTGAGCAGGTCACAGTCGGGGTCCTCGAGATAGTGCATGGTAGCGGTGCAGACCTCGTTGAGGTTGAAGCCGCAGATATCGGACGCCATGGCGACGCCGATGCCCTTATTGGCCGACACCAGGATGTTGGGGAACGTGGTGGGCAGCAGGCGCGGTTCCTTCATGGCGCCGTCGTAGCTGTCCACGAAGTCGACCGGGTCCTTGTCGATGTCCTTGAAGATCTCGGCGCAGATGGGGGAGAGCTTTGCCTCGGTGTAACGCGAGGCGGCGTAGGTCAGGTCGCCCGAGTAGTACTTGCCGAAGTTGCCCTTGGACTCCACGAACGGCGCGAGCAGCGCCTCGTTGCCCGTGGCGAGGCGGACCATCGTCTCGTAGATGGCGCCGTCGCCGTGTGGGTTGAGCTTCATGGTCTGGCCCACGATGTTGGCGCTCTTCTGGCGCTCGCCCTTGAGCAGGCCCATCTTGTACATGGTGTAGAGCAGCTTGCGGTGCGAGGGCTTGAAGCCATCGATCTCGGGGAAGGCACGAGAGACGTTGGTGCTCATGGCGTACGGCATGTAGTTGGTCTCGAGCGTCTCCGTGATGGGCTGCGCCGTGACCTCCGAGTGCAGGCCGATGACGTTATCGGCGTTGACCTGCTTCTTCTTGCTCTGGGTGTTGGTTTTCTTCTTAGCCACGTTGTTCCTCTTGGTGCTTCTCTTGGGGCCGTCGTGCCGTGATGCGGGCGTGTCCGCCCGATGGTGGTTGGTGGACCTTACTGCAGGTCAAGCTGGTCGAGGTACTCCTTGCCGTGCTCCGCGATATGGCGCTTGCGGCCCGCTTCGTCGTTGCCCAGCAGCAGGTTGAACATGTTCTCCATCCGGGCCACGTCCTCGGGCTCTACCTTGATGAGACGGCGCGTCTCGGGGTTCATGGTGGTGAGCCACATCATGTCCGGGTCGTTCTCACCAAGACCCTTGGAGCGGTTGATGGAGCACTTCTGGTCGCCGATCTCGGCCAGGATGTCGTTCTTCTCGAGCTCGGTGTAGGCGAAGTAGGTCTTCTCCTTGCAGTTGATCTCGTAGAGTGGCGACTCGGCGATGTAGACGTAGCCCTCGTCGATGAGCGTGGGCACCAGGCGGTAGAGCATCGTCAGGATGAGCGTGCGGATGTGGTAGCCGTCGACGTCGGCGTCCGTACAGATGATGACCTTGCTCCAGTTGAGGTTGTCCAGGTCGAAGGCGCCCAGGTTCTTGATGCGCTTGTCCTTGATCTCCACGCCGCAGCCCAGCACGCGCATGAGGTCCA
>OLOZ01000033.1_pt1 | contig 144512 bp, 139 predicted proteins | sample 1673021 | NCBI WGS metagenome assembly OLOZ01 (sample SAMEA3136747, study PRJEB25190) | human gut metagenome | biome: human gut; feature: human-associated habitat; material: faeces | place: Austria | collected 2013 | reverse complement strand
CTTCAGCATGTCTCTATTGTACCATGTTAATATGTATTTGGAATTTCTCATTTTGGCTTGTACTATTTATATTCTAGCATCAAACTTCATCCATTATGTTTTCCACTACTCGAGGCTCCAGATGAAAAGAAGTCAGTTAAAACTTTATATATAGATGCTGATGAAGACCATGTATTTCTCCAGCATTTAGAGAAGAAGGGTGATGTAAAGATTTCTAATAGCAACACCTTTATGCCTAAATTAGTTTATATTTATGAGGGAATTGATGCTGACTATGATAGACATGAATTAATTAATGCTAAATATTTCGGTGGTGGGTATCAGGGTCCAGAAGGAACGGACCGTCTGTGGAAGGAAGTATTTGATTACATTGCAAATGCTTATGATGAGGATTCTATCGAACACATTTATGTAAATGGGGATGGAGCAGACTGGATTAAGTATGGAGCAAAGGTTCATAGCAAAGCAAAGTTCGTACTGGATAAATATCATATGCATAAATACATTGCAGCGGCAACTTCACACCTTATGGACTCCGCATCTGATGCCAGAAGTGAAATCTGGCATGCCATAAACAAGAAAAACAAGAAGCTGGCTGAAAAAACATTTGACGAGATAATTGAATTAACGGAAGCTGAAAGTAAGCAAAAGGCAGTGGAGGCATCTAAGAAATATATACTTGGGCACTGGTCTGCCATTATGACTGGCGTAAGAAACAGGAAAGACAACATTCATTGCAGTGCTGAAGGGCATATCAGTCATATTTTTTCGGACAGATTAAGTTCCAGACCGCTGGGCTGGTCTGTTATTGGCGCAGATAAAATGGCTCAGTTAAGAGTGTATAAGCGCAACGGAAGAAGTATGCTGGAACTGGTGCGATACCAGAAAATGCAGCTGCCAATGGCTGCAGGTGCCGAAGCATTAGAATTGTCTGCAGCAAATATATTGAGTTCAGAAAGAAAGAACAAACGGGAGCTTGGAGAATTGGCGGATATTCCGGTGTATTCAATACCATATCCACAAATCAAAAAAATTGCATCCCTAAAGAATCACATTTGGGGGTTGTAGAAAATAATAAATACAGCTATATTAAAATCAGTCAACTAATTCTGACTGGTTCAAGGGGCAAGTCTGCTCTATTAATTCCTACAACAAACTTACACTATCTGCATTTCACAATTTATTGACATCATTCTTCAAATGAACTATAATTTAGAAAAACTTCTAATTAGAAAATTTTCTAATTAACAACCTATAGGATCAGGAGGGATGTCTTTGGCGTTTGCAGATACTTTTAAGGCGTTATCAGACCCGGTCAGGAGAGAGATCCTTGAGATGTTAAAGGGATCGACGCTTTCGGCGGGAGAAATCGCCGGAAAATTTGACATGACACAGGCAACCGTGTCGTATCACTTAAAAATATTAAAAAACGCAGATCTGATTCGGGAGACGCGGCACAAGAACTTTATTTATTACGAGCTGAACCTTAGCGTGGTAGAAGAATTGATGGTATGGCTGTCAGATTTAAAAGGAGATGCATGAAAATGAAAAAGCAGAGAGGACTTTTATACAATGCGTGCTGATCCTGTGGATCTGCATGGATCCGGGGAAAAAACAGATGCATCCGAAACCAATGGCAGTGACTTTGTGGATCATTCCGGCTGTTTCCATTCAGGTGAATGGATGTACTTATATCATTGCGCTTGGTGGAAATATCGACATTACCACGGTTATTTATGTGATGCTTGGGGTTCTGTGGATCTTACTGGGAAACTATATACCAAAACTGGGGCAGAATTACACGGTTGGCATAAAGGTGCCGTGGACATTGAATAGTGAGAGGAACTGGACGCTTACGCACCGGATGGCGGGAAGATTATTTGTTGCAGCGGGGATCATTTCGATCTGCGCAGCTTTCCTGGAGTCCGTGGTCGGAAATGAGGCAACGCTGATCGTGATCGTTGGCGTGATCATTGTGGCAGGTCTGGGCAGTGTTTTGTATTCTTTCTGGCTGTACAAGTACAAAGGAATTTAATGAGCGTCTATCTCAGGCACAGATATGTTACAAGGAGCGGTTGAATGCGTTATACGGTGAATCAGATCCGCAGCGGAGATGATGAATTAATTTTAAATTATAAACAGATCAATGCAGAAGTGGAAGCCGTGCTGGCATTCATGGAAAAGCATCAGAAAAAGCTGGTGGGAAAGTCGGAGGGGGAAACCATTATTTTTTCGCCTCAGGAGATTTTGTATATCGAAAAAGTAGATGAGAAAACATTCGCCTGTACGATGGACAAGGTGATTCAATTAGATGTTTCCCTGGCTACGGCAGAGCTGATCCTGGATGACGAGAGTTATTTCAGGTGCAGCAAGTCAATGATCGTAAATGTGAATAAGGTTGAGAAACTGAAGAGTATGCCTTCGAACAGGATCGATGCAACGCTGGTGAGTGGAGAACACATTATCATTTCACGCACCTACGCATCAGATTTTCGAAGACTTTTGAAAGGAGAGCGGGCATGAAAAGACCATCGTTATGGGAGCGGTATCTTACCAAAGAGATTGGAATTGAATTTAAGGCATGTCTGTACTTTTTCGCGATTTTATTTTTCTACTGTATGTACCGGTTATGCCTTGGCAAAACAGTTGCGGATATGATACATATGGCGGAGATGATCGGTCTTGCTTATCTGGTCGGCTATCTTCAGGTTTATCTGCTCTGGAATTTTGATGAAGCGGATACTATTGGAAAAAAGGAGGCGGCAGGGATCGCGGTATGCACCGGAATTTATGCGGTGGTGTCATATATATGCCGGTGGTTTGACAGAAATATTTATGTGACGGTCGGATTTGCCTCTTATATGATCTTTTTGTATTTGTGTGTATATCTGATCTACAAATGCAGGAGAAAAATTGACGATAAGATTTTAAATTCGGATCTTGAGATGTTTAAAGCGAGATCAAAAAAAGAAAAATAGTGCGGGTTAAGAAGGAAAAAGTGTCACTGGCGGGGACGGGTATTGTCTCCGCTATTCTTTTTGCTATCCTTGATGTAAAAGGAGGCAGAAAAAATGAAAAATGTCATTGAAGTAAAAAATTTAAGTAAGAGATATGGGAAACACCGTGGGATCGAGCAGGTGTCGTTTGAGGTGAAAAAGGGAGAGATCTTCGGATTCCTTGGCCCGAATGGAGCAGGGAAATCCACAACGATCCGGTCGATGCTCGGGCTTATCCGGTACGATAGTGGAGAGATCATTATCTGCGGTCATGACGCGGCAAAAGAGCGAGAGGAGGTTTTAAAATGTATTGGCTATATGCCGAGTGAAGCATGGTTTTATCCGGGGATGACAATAAAAGACGTACTCAAATTTGCGGCGGACGTGCGGAAACTGGACTGTGCGAGAGAGGCAGAGAAACTTTGTGAGAAACTGCAGGTCGATACAAGAAGAAAGATCAGTGAGCTGTCACTGGGAAACCGGAAAAAGGTAAGTATCGTGTGCGCGATGCAGCATAAGCCAAAACTTCTTTTGTTTGATGAGCCGACCAGCGGACTGGATCCTCTGATGCAAAATACGTTCTTTTCGCTGATACGGGACTATGTTGCTGAGGGTGCAATGTGTATGCTGTCCACACATGTGCTGTCCGAAGTCCGCAATTATTGTGACAGGGTGGCAATCATGAAAGAGGGAAAGCTGATTGTTACTGATACGGTCACGCATCTGATGGCGGGAAAGACCAAGCGGATCAAAATGGTGCGGGATGGCAGGAAACTTGATTTCCTCTATAAGGATGACTTAAATAAGCTCTACAGGGAACTTGAGGGGCATGATATCTCAGACATATTGATCGAGGAACCAGGGATTGAGGAAGTCTTTATGCATTATTATGAAAAGGAGGAAAACTAGTATGTATGCATTTTGGAAAATGGAATGGAAAGCAGCAGGAAAAAGTCTTCTTCTGTGGTCGGCAGTAGTCGGAGGCATAGGACTTATCTGTATTTTGTTATATCAAAGTATGGAAGGCAGTATGGCTGGAATGGCAGAAAAATTCGCATCGATGGGCGCTTTCTCGGAGGCGTTTGGGATGAATACACTGAGTATCGCTACGCTGCAGGGATATTTTGCAACGGAGATCGGCACGATACATGCGCTTGGAAGCAGTATGTTTGCGGCAACACTGGCAACGGTGATCCTGTCGAAAGAGGAAGATGGACACACGGCGGAATTTACCTTTACCTTGCCGGTTGCGCGGGAGAAGATCATCATTGCAAAATTCGCGGCGGTGATCGCAAGTCTTGTGCTTTTTACGATTTTCTGCGCGGGATGTTATCAGATTGGTTTTCTTGCACTTGGAGAAAAAGAAATTACAGGGGAATTCCTCCGTTTTATAGCATTGCAGCTTATGATGAATACAGAGATTGCGTCCATCTGTTTCCTGATTTCGGCGGTCAGTAAAAAGAACAGGGCAGGCATTGGAATCTCAATTCCGGTAATCTTATATGTATACGATCTCATGGCAAGAGTTGTACCGGATCTCGAAGACGTAAAATTTATTTCCCCGTTTTCCTATGCGAATGCGACGGAAATCTTTTCAAGGGAGCAGCCGGATCGTGGGGCATTTGTCCTGGGAGTAATTGTCATTGCTGCGCTGACGGTCTTTTCTGGACGGATCTATGCGAAGCGTGACCTCGCGAGTTAGCCCGAAATGATTCTGGCAGATGCTTTTTACGCAAATTTGTGGTATGATAAAAGCAAGTATATGATAGAAAAAAACAGGCAGAGCGGATGTGTGTCATGATTAAAAATTATGTAAATCAGAAGAACCGGCAAAATGTTTCCTACACGATCAACCCGGATCACAGACAGATCGATCTTTATTTTACGCGTGACCGCAGGGTGATCATTGTCGGGACGGCGGACAACAATTATATTTTCTGGCTCTCAGTGAGTGCGTGTGAGGATGAGGCGGCGAATGGGGAGGCGTTCGATCAGATCACGCGTCAGAAATGGGATACGCATACGGCACTGTACCTGGTACTGGAAGAGGCAGGTTTTGACTATGAAGATCTGGAATGGATGTACCATGACAGGATCGTGCAGTCAAAGCAGCCGGGAATGGCGTGGAGTACGCCGTTTGGACATTGCTACGGAGCGGACAGTGAGGACAACGGGAAATTTTTTGCACATGATGTCGCAGGGGTTCCGGATGTTTTGGAGGCGAAGTGCAGGATCAGAGAAGCGGGGGGACGCTATTTTCCGGTGTTACAGGAATATCTGCGCATCTTAAATGAGGACGGGGACGATCCGCTTTATTATATGAGTCCCGATGTCCGCGCGATCAGCGGGATCTTAAAGCAGGAGCAGTATCTGATCCTGTCCGGGGATATAAAGGTGCGGGAATATTATCATGCGGCGAAGAAGAAGGAAGCAGAGCTATATAATCGTTATATGACAGCAGTCAGATAGCCGCAGTCATATAACAGGGAACAGAGGTTGTACAAAGGATGAGCAAACAGGAATTTTATCAGGCAAAATACGAATATTACAGAAGCATGAACATGTGGGTGGTGATCGCGGCGTGCGTGCTGTCAGTCGCGTACTTTTTCTCCGATTGTTATCTGTTCGGAAGATTCACAACGGCGACACTGCTTGCGCGCATGGCGATCATTCTGCCGTTTCTGGTATTCATGTGGGCAAATAAGCGCACGAAGGACTACCGGATCATGGTGACAATGACCTATGTGTTTGGGCACAGTGTCATGTGGTGTACGATATGGGCATGCTACTATCTGGAAGATTTGAGATACGCGTGTGTCGGTTTTTTCATCATTTTGTTCTGTTCCTTTATTTTGGGGATCGCGGCACCAATTTCGGGTGCGGTTGTCGGACAGGGATTTTTGTTTGTGGATATCAGCATTGCGAATACCTTTTTGCATTATCCGGATTTTGCGATGATGTTCTTACTGGGCATTCCGCTTTATATCGGGATCTGTGTATTTGACGTCGCGATCGAGCGGACATTCAGGGATCAGCTGGTGATGAAAAAGAAACTGGAAGAGAACTTAAAGCACGATATGCTGACCGGAGCGTACAACAGAAATCTCCTTACTTCGCTGGTAGATGAGGGAAATCATTTTGTCCGTGATGCCGGGGAACAGATGGCGGTTGCCCTGTATGATCTCGATAAATTCAAACATGTAAACGATACCTATGGACATGTTGCTGGTGACGAGGTGCTGGTCAAAGTGACGGAAGCAGTGCGGTCAAAATTGAATCCGAGCGAGTATCTGGTTCGCTGGGGCGGTGAAGAATTTATCATTGTCATGAAGAACCGGGACGGCAATTTCAAAGCGCATGTACAGGAATTTCGAAAAGCAGTGGAGCAGCTCGAACTTGCGGTCGGGAAGATTACGATATCGATCGGTGTTGCGGTATACGATGGCGGGGATTACCAGAAGACCATCAAAAATGCGGACACTGCATTATATGAGGCAAAGAATAACGGAAGAAATCAGGTAGTGATATACCAGGAATAGGGAATAAGTAACATTTGGGGCGGTCGTGTGACCGCCCTTTTCGCAATATAATGCAAAGGGAACAGACGGATTTTTTGACGACTTATGTGGATGAAAACAGTTTTGATGTGTAGCAGTTATTTTGGGGAATCTTCCCCCAGATAGTCACGCCCCCAGTTACACATGGCATCCAGGATCGGGGCAAGTGTCTTGCCGAGATCGGTCAGGGAATATTCTGTCTTTGGCGGAACAACAGGATAAACTTCCCTGTGGATGAGTCCGTCTTTTTCCAGTTCCCGCAGCTGCTGAGCCAGCATTTTATCGGTAGCTTTTGGCATACGTTTGTGAAGTTCACTGTAGCGCAGTGTCTGATGCATCAGATGCCAGAGAATGATGGCTTTATATTTTCCGCCGATCAGCTGGATGGTCGCTTCCACCGGACAGGTAAAACCGGAACATTTTTCTTCCATAATAAATCATCCTTTCCTTTTAGGTAGTATATACCAAAATAGTGCGTTCTTGTTAAATAAGATATTCAGGATATAATTATAGTACAGGCTGGCCAGAAGAACAATCACAAATAGGAGGAATGATAAATGGAATTTTTGGATATTGCAAAAAAACGTTATTCTGTGAGGAATTACACAGAACAGAAAGTAGAAGCGGAGAAACTGGAACAGATTTTAGAAGCAGCATATGTGGCACCAACGGCAGCGAACCTACAGCCGGTGCATCTTATTGTGGCGCAGAGTGAGGAAGCATTACAAAAAGTCGGGAAAGCGGCAAACATTTATAATGCACCGGTGACGGTCATAGTATGCGCGGATCACGACAAAGCGTGGGTGCGCCCCTTCGATCATAAGAATACCTGCGACATAGACGCATCGATTTTGACGGATCATATGATGTTGCAGGCAACGGAGCTTGGGCTTGGCAGTGTATGGGTGTGTTATTTTAAGCCGGATGTCATCAAAGAGGAATTTGCGCTTCCGGATAATCTTGAGCCGGTCAACATTCTGGTCATCGGATATGCCAACGAGAATGCGCCGGATGAAGATCGTCACGAAAAGACAAGAATTCCGGTAAAACAGCTGGTTTCCTACGATAAATTGTAAAGAAAGACGGGTGGCAGGAGCTTTTAAAAGAGCTTTCTGCCGCCTTTTTTAACACGAATATAGTAATCAAAACTATATAAAATAGAAAACATTGCAATAAAACATTGACACAAAAACGAAACTGCCATATACTAAAAATAGTTTGACAGTCAAACTATTTAAACAAATCTGTAAAAAGAGGATATCGGAGGAGAAGGATATGGCAGCAGAGGAATATAGATGGACGGGGAAACCACTTAAGATCGGGGAGCTGGAGGCGGAAGTGCCGATTATCCAGGGCGGCATGGGAGTCGGGATCAGCCGCAGCAGTCTGGCGGGAGCCGTCGCGAAAGAAGGCGGAGTCGGCATTATTTCAACGGCGCAGATCGGGTATGACGAGGACGGTTTTGAAGAAGACCAGGCGGGCTGCAACCGTCTGGCGATCCGCAGGCATCTTGCGCGGGCGAAGGAGATCGCCTGTGGAAACGGACTGATCGGGGTAAATATCATGGTCGCGTTAAAGCACTATAAGGAGCATGTAAAGGAAGCGGTCGCGGCAGGGGCGGATGTGATCATCAGCGGAGCGGGGCTTCCGATGAATCTGCCGGAGCTGGTCAGTGAGACCTGTAAGACGAAGATCGCGCCGATCGTTTCCTCAAAGCGCGCGACACAGCTGATCTTAAAGATGTGGGATCATCATTATAAGAGAACTGCGGATTTCATTGTGATCGAGGGACCGAAAGCCGGTGGGCATCTGGGATTTTCCGATGAACAGTTAAAGGATGTGGGAGCGATCGATTTTGACGGCGAAGTGCAACAGATCATTGCCTGCAAGAAAGCATATGAGGAAAAATTCGAGAGGGAGATCCCGGTCATTGTCGCGGGCGGCATCTACGATGGAAAAGACATCTGTCATGCGTTAGAGCTTGGCGCGGATGGCGTGCAGATCGCAAGCCGCTTTGTGGCGACCGAAGAGTGTGATGCCTCCGAGGCGTATAAGCAGGCGTACATTCAGGCGAAAAATGAGGATATCGAGATCATAAAAAGTCCAGTCGGCATGCCGGGGCGGGCACTGCGCAACGCTTTTTTAGAGCGGATCAAAGGATCGAAACAGTCCGTTTTAAAGTGTTACAACTGTCTGGAAAAATGCAATCCGGCAAAAGTGCCATACTGCATTACCAAGGCACTGATCGATGCGGTAAAGGGGGATGTGAAAAACGGACTGATCTTCTGCGGGGCGAATACCGGGCGGATCCATGAAATGACGACCGTACACAAGCTCATGCAGGAGCTGATCGCGGAAACAGCGGTTTGAAAAAATACCGGATTGATGGTAAAATGGTAGCATCAATATAGAAAGTGAAAACAGATCATATGTTCAGTTATGAGGTATTACAGTCATTTAACAATCTCGAGATGCTTGTATACAATTATGTGATGGAACACAGGCATGAAGTACAGTATATGACGATACGGGAACTGGCGGAGGCGGTACATGTTTCCACATCTACAGTGGTACGGTTCTGTAAAAAGGCGGGATGCGACGGGTACTCCGAATTCCGTGTGCAGTTCAAGATGTTTTTAAAGGAAGAAAAAGAGCACAAAAGCAAAGCCAGAATGGATGAGAGCGTGGACGAGCTGACGAACTTTTTCCGGACGGTGACATCGACACGCTATGAAGAACAGATGAATGAGTATGCCATGCATATCAAAGCGGCAAAGCAGCTGATCTTTGTGGGGATCGGGACTTCCGGGATCCTCGGCAAATACGGTGCGCGGTATTTTTCCAATCTGGGCAAGTACAGCCAGTATATCGAAGATCCGTATTATCCGATCGGCGGAGACCGGGAAGATGCGCTGGTGATTGCGTTGTCCGAGTCCGGCGAGACGCAGGAAGTGATCAGCCAGGTCATGCACTTTAAGGAGCATGGATGTAAGATCTTAAGTATCACAAACGGAGTTTCCAATACACTGGCAAAGATGTCGGATTACCATCTCGCTTACTATGTGACAGAGCGGATGATCAAAGGAGAATATAATATTACCACACAGGTTCCGGTACTTTATCTCTTAGAGGCGCTTGGACGGCGGCTCATGGCGGAGATCTCATAACCGGGACAGGAAGAAAAGAACGCAGGATGTTTCAGAAAAGAGAAACACCCTGTTTTTTTTCGGTAACAAATTTCTTTGGTGCAGACGTTTTCCTAAAGAGCCGCAAAATATAGCGTTTTTCACAGAATGCGCTATAATAAAATCACAAAGCAACCGGGTGCAGAAAAACAAAAAATAAAAATTGGAGAAGGGGGTAGCTCATATGGCTATTAACTATGAAATTACCGCCAGAGAACTTGTAAAAGAACTTGGCGGGGATGAAAATATCATAAATGTGACACATTGTGCCACACGGCTCCGTTTCATTTTGAAAGATGAATCCGGCATAGATTCCGCGAAAGTCGCAAGGATTCCGGGAGTCATCACAACCGTTCAGGCGGGCGGACAGTATCAGGTTGTGATCGGAAATCATGTCAGCGACGCATACGCACAGGTCATGAAACTGATCACCGTGGACGAGACAGCAGCAGTTGGAGAGAAAAAGAAGACCGGCATCGTGAGCGGTATCATCGATGTGATCTCAAGTATCTTTGCACCGTTTTTGTATACACTGGCAGCCTGCGGTATCTTACAGGGTATCCTTGGAATTTTTGTGGCAGCAAATCTGATCGACACAACAGGTGGAACTTATCAGATCTTAAACTTTATTTCATGGACAGCATTTACGTTTTTACCGGTACTGATCGCAGTCACCGCGTCGAAGAAATTTAACATGAATACATTCGTGGCACTGGTCATCGCGTGTGCGCTGGTCTGCCCGGACTACATCGCCATGGTAAATGCGGGAGATCCGGTTTACTTCCTTGGGATCAGGGTACAGCTGTTAAGCTATACATCTTCCGTAATCCCGATCATCCTGTCCATCTGGATCGCATCCTATGTACAGCGCTTCTGGGATAAGGTACTGCCGATCGTAGTGCGCAACCTGTTTTCCCCGATGTTTACGATCACGATCATGGTTCCGCTTACACTGCTTGCGTGCGGACCGGTTGGAAACGCGATCGGAGGAGCGATCGGAGGAGCTTACAATTTCTTATACGGATTAAGCCCGATCGTCGCAGGACTGATTGTCGGCGGACTCTGGGAAATACTTGTTATTTTCGGTGTACACTGGGGAATCACACCGGTCACCGTTGGAAACTACGCAAATCTTGGATATGACACCTTTACCGGTCTGCAGGCATCCGCAGTATTTTCACAGGCGGGCGCAGCACTGGGGGTATTCTTAAAGACAAAAGACAAAGACATGAAAGGGGTATCCCTTTCCGCAGCGATCACCGGACTTTTCGGTATTACAGAGCCGGCGATCTACGGAGTAAACTTACGTTTAAAGAAACCGATGATCTGCGGATGTATCGCAGGTGCGGTCGGAGGAGCGATCGGCGGAGCATTCCGCGCGGTATCCTGGGGCTACAATATGCCTGGTATCGCAACACTTCCGGCGTACTTCAAAGCCGGCTATGAGCGCCAGTTTATCGGACTTCTGATCTCTATTTTAGTAGCGTTCGTGCTCGGCATGGTACTCACCATGATCGTTGGATTTGAAGAAACAGGAGCAGATACAGACAATAAACTGACCACAGACGCAAAAGCAGACACCAAAGCAGATGCGAAAACCGATGCAGAAGAGATCACACTGGGAAGCCCGGTGCGTGGTAAAGTTGTAAACATCAGCGAAGTAAAAGATGAAGTATTCGCTTCCAAAGCAATGGGCGATGGTGTTGGGATCTGCCCGGCGGAAGGAAAGATATACGCACCGTGTGACGGAACTGCGGAAACCGTATTTGAGACCGGACACGCAGTCGGTATCACCGATGAAAACGGACTGGAGCTTTTGATCCACATCGGGATCAATACCGTTGAGTTAAACGGAAAAGGCTTTACGCCACATATCGAGCAGGGAGCAAAAGTGAAAAAAGGCGATCTGCTGGTAGAATTTGATTTAGAGGAAATAAAGAAAGCAGGCTATGACACGACCGTCATTTACATTGTGACAAATATGGATGATGTAAGCGGCATAACCACAGAGGCCGGAAAACAGGTAAACGTGGCTGAGAAGGTTATGGAAGTAAGAAAATAGAACGTGCGGAACAGGAGGTTTACAGTATGGAGAACAGTGGAAATACAGGCAGACAGACACTGCCGGATAACTTCCTCTGGGGCGGCGCGGTAGCGGCGCACCAGGTAGAAGGCGGCTGGCAGGAAGGAAACAAGGGATTGAGTATCGTAGACGTTCTGACCGGCGGCGCGCACGGTGTGGATCGTATCATCACAGACGGCGTAAAGAAAGACTGTTATTACCCGAATCATGAGGCGGTGGATTTTTACCATCATTATAAAGAAGATGTTAAACTGTTCGCGGAGATGGGATTCAAGTGCTTCCGCACATCCATCGCGTGGACGAGGATCTTTCCGCATGGAGATGAGGAAGAACCGAATGAAGCGGGACTTCAGTTTTATGATGATCTGTTTGATGAACTGTTAAAATACGGGATCGAGCCGGTCATCACCCTGTCACACTTTGAGATGCCGCTTTATCTGGTAAAACAGTACGGCGGATGGAAAAACCGTAAGCTCATCGATTTCTTTGTAAAGTACGCAGTGACCGTCATGAAGCGTTATAAGGACAAAGTGAAATACTGGATGACTTTTAACGAGATCAACAACCAGAAAAACTACAAATATCCGCTGTTTGGCTATACCTGTTCCGGCGTTATTTTTGAGAACGAGGAAAAACCGGAAGAGTGCATGTATCAGGTCGTACATCATGAACTGGTCGCAAGCGCGCTTGTGGTGAAAAAAGGACATGAGATCAACCCGGATTTCAAGATCGGATGTATGGTGGCATGTGTGCCGATCTATCCGTACTCCTGCCATCCGGATGATATGATGTATTCCGTGGAAGCCATGCATGACCGCTATCTGTTCGGGGATGTGCATGTCAGAGGAGAATATCCGTCCTATATCAAAAAAGAATGGGAACGAAAAAATTATCATATCGAGATCACGCCGGAAGATGAGCGGATCCTGCGCGAGGGAACCGTGGACTACGTCGGATTCAGCTATTACATGACAAATGCGGTAAAAGCGGACGTGATACAGGAAGGAAACGGTCTGGATGGCTATCCTGGCAGCGTAAGCAACCCGTTTGTCAAAAAAAGCGACTGGGGCTGGCAGATCGATCCGGTCGGACTGCGCTATGCACTAAACCTGCTCTATGAGCGCTACCAGAAACCACTGTTTATCGTGGAGAACGGTTTTGGCGCGATCGATGAGGTAAAACCGGACGGAAGCATCGAGGACGATTACCGGATCGCGTATCTGAAAGCGCACATCGAGGAAATGAAGAAAGCGGTTCTTATCGATGGCGTGGATCTGATGGGCTATACGCCGTGGGGATGCATTGACTGCGTTTCCTTTACCACCGGAGAAATGAAGAAACGTTACGGATTTATCTATGTGGATAAAGATAATAACGGTAATGGCACACTGGCGCGAAGCCGCAAAAAATCATTTTACTGGTATCAGAATGTGATAAAAAGCAATGGAGAAGAATTATAAAATATAGAGCATAAAAAACGGAGATTCCGAAAAAGGGATCTCTGTTTTTTTTTGTGGAAATAATGAAAAAGTTGTTTTAAAGATGCATATCACATGGTAAAATATTTTTGGATATTCAAAAGAATAGACGGAAAATGTGGAGAAAAGACAATGAAATTACGAAGGAAAAGAGTAGCAGCGCTTGTGATGGCAGCAGGACTTGGAATTCTGTCAGTTGCGGGTGGTAGCATGACTGTGTTTGCGGATACTTATGCAGCCGGGACGACAGTTATCTCATCCGGACAGGAATTTGCATCCTATGCGTCATCCGGCAGCATGTATGGAAATTATGTACTGGCATGTGATATTGATCTTAGTGCAAGTCCGGTCGGAGGAGTCCAGCTGGAGGGAACGTTAGACGGAAATGGTCATACGATCTATGGAGCAGGCAGCGGCGGACAGAGCGTTTTTCAAAATATCGGTTCACAGGGAGCATTGAAAAATGTGACGTTTGACGGAACACTCAATGTAAATGCAACGCAATATCTGGATATTGGTGGAATCAGTAAGAATAATGCCGGAACGATCGAGAATTGTGTCAGTCGTGTTAATATCAATGTCGATGGCGCAAAAGTGCGTGTCGGAGGTATTGTTTCTCAGAATGTAGGAACCGTAAAAAACTGCACCAATGAAGGGGATATTTATGGGACGATCTCGGAAGCCGGCGGTATTATCGGAAGCAATGGCGGAGCATTGGTATCAGACTGCGTAAATAAAGGAAATATCACGATAAAGAATGCAGATGAGTATGCATACCGGGTAGGAGGCATCATTGCAGATGACGGCGATTATGATCTGCCGCAGAGCGCGGTTTCTGTGATCAACTGTAAAAATTCGGGAGACTTAAAGACCACGCAGGCGGGAACCGGATGTACTTATATGGGAGGAATCATAGGAGTTGCCATGCAGCGGGGTACCCAGACAACGGTGTCCTATACCAACTGTGAAAATACCGGAAATCTGAGCGCACGCGGTAACGTTGGAGGAATCATTTCCTATATAGAATATGGTATGCGAAAAAACAATGCTACGGTGCCGACACCGGCAAATCTCGTGATGGATGGCTGCTGGAACAGTGGAACGATCATGGGAATGGAACAGGAAACAAATGCACCGTATAACACAGCTATAAATTTAGGTGGATTGTTTGGGTCTACCTCCGTCAGCTGTACAGGAACTATCTACATAAAGAACAGTGGAAACACCGGAAGCCTGTATCTGGCAGGAAATAACGTACAGGAATATGATACCATCGGCGGAATCGGTGGAAGGATCGCTACGATGTCGGATAATGGCACTACACCGTATTTTTATGTGGAAAACTGTAAAAACAAAGGGTATGTGGATACCAGGGCGTCTTTTGCATCGGAGCAGATCGGAGCGAGCCAGGGAGATAATATAGCAGTCACCGGATGCGATTACAGTGGTGACCATTATAAGACAGATGCGGACGGGACGATCCATGCGTACCGCGCGGATGGCAGTAAGATCATCAACCAGTTTGTATTTGATGGAAGATACACTTATTATTTCCAGGCAGACGGTACGGCGATGCGTGACCGGCTGACCTATCATCCGGACGGAGAACATATCATTTATCTGGATACCAAGGGACATGAAGTGTTTACGAATTTCCAGTATTGTCCGAGTGTGGGATACACCTGCTATTTTGATTCCCAGGGTTATCTGTACAAAGACCAGATCACATTTGTCGGAAATAACGTATATTACCTGAATGCAAATGGCGCGATGGAACAAAACGGCTGGTTCCGGTTCGCGAACGGAAGAGACTACGGATATGGTAACAGCGACGGTACGATAAAGGCGGACGGCTGGGGATATGATCCGTATGGCAGAGTCGTATTTTACCACTGGAACGGAATGGTTGCCCGTGGGCTGATCTCAGATGGCGCGTATTATTACAGCATGGATAATACGGACGGACACTATCTCGGACAGTTTCCGGTCAGCCAGTAAATAGCCGGTCAGAACCGGGATGTGCCTGCAGCATCCCGGTTCTTTTTTCCGGAAAGAAAAATAAATGAAAAAAGTTGAAAAAAGGTATGGACAAAACCATACATCTGTGTTAGTATAATTAAGCACGTTTCAGAGAAACGAAAAAACGATGCGTGGCTCAGCTTGGTAGAGCGCTGCGTTCGGGACGCAGAGGTCGCAGGTTCGAATCCTGTCGCATCGATTCTTGGCAGGGGCGCCGTTGATTCTTGGTAAAAGAATTAACGGTTTTTTTATTGCACACAAATGATTTTGAAAACTGCTGTGATAAAGTGATGAACTACTTTGAGGGATACTATGACAAAAAACAACGAGATAAATCAGATCACCGAGGGCGTGATCTGGAAACAGCTTTTGATCTTCTTCTTTCCTATTTTAATAGGAACATTTTTTCAGCAATTATATAATACGGTGGATGCCGTTATCGTCGGGCGCTTTGTAGGAAAAGAAGCGCTCTCCGCGGTCGGTGGCTCCACTTCGTCCCTGATCAATCTGATCGTCGGATTCTTTGTCGGGGTATCGACGGGAGCCACGGTCATCATATCCCAGCATTACGGGGCGAAGAACAAAAAGGGCGTATCGGATTCGATCGGGACAGCGATCGCATTGTCTGTGGCAGGCGGACTGTTTCTCATGTGTTTTTGCATTTTCTTCGCGAAACAGGTGCTTGTCTGGATGGACACACCGGCGGACACGCTCTCACAGTCCGTGCTCTATATGCAGATTTATGCATTAGGGCTGGTTCCGGAACTGATCTATAACATGGGATCCGGAATCTTACGCGCGATGGGAGATTCGAAAAGACCGTTATACTTTCTGATCGCTTCGTGCGTGGCAAACATTGTATTAGATCTTTTGTTCGTGATCGTCGGACATATGGGCGTTGCCGGAGTGGCGACCGCAACGATGCTCTCGCAGTATATCAGCGCAGCGATGGTTCTATATGTACTGAACCGCAGACTGGGCGAATATTCCCTAAAGCGTGGGAGCATACTGTTTCGGAGAGAATATCTGGATCCGATGATACGCATCGGGCTTCCGGGCGGGATCCAGTCCATGACCTACGCACTGTCCAATATATTGATCCAGTCCGCGATCAATTCGTTTGGGACGGATACGGTGGCGGCGTGGGCGGCATATGCCAAGATCGACGGGATCTTCTGGATGGTCATGAATGCGCTCGGAGTGGCGATCACGACCTTTGCGGGACAGAATTTCGGAGCGGGCAAAAAAGAGCGCATTCGTAAAAGTGTGCGCATCTGCCTTGGAATGGCGGCAGTGATTGCGGCGGGCATGTCCTGTTTTGTCGTCGGGTGCGCGGCAGTTCTGCTGTCAATCTTTACGAAGGACGCGGCGGTGATCGAAGTCGGAGTCCGTATGATCGGGATCATTTCGCCGACCTATATCACCTATGTCTGCATCGAGATCCTAAGCGGTGTGTCGCGCGGCTGTGGGAAGGTTGTTGTACCAACGATCATGTCGATCGTTGGTGTCTGCGGACTGCGTATCCTCTGGATCTTCTGCGCCGTGCCGTATCACAGAACGGTGGAAATGATCTGCCTGTCCTATCCGCTGACCTGGATCGTTACATCGATCGGTTTCGTGCTCTATTACTTTTTCAGTGACCTGCGAAAGAAAACAGACAAATCCTATTGACTTACTATGAATAGGCAGATATAATAAGACCAGAAGTAAGGAAAGAGGTTAGTGCGATGAAAATATCGACAAAAGGAAGGTATGCATTGAGACTTATGGTCGATCTGGCATTGAACAATACCGGAGAACCGATCAGTTTAAAGGATATTGCAAGAAAAGAAAATATATCGGATAAATATCTGGAACAGATCATTTCTGTTCTGAACAAGGCGGGATATGTCCGCAGTATCCGCGGCGCGCAGGGCGGTTATATGCTGCGGAAGAAACCGGAAGATTATACCGTTGGAATGATCTTACGCCAGACGGAAGGCAGTCTTGCTCCGGTGGCATGTCTTGAAGATGAGGATACAGAGTGTGAGCGTGTGGACGACTGTGTATCGCTTATTGTATACAGAAAGTTGAATAATGCGATCAATGAAGTGGTTGACGGAATTACATTGGCGGATCTGGTGGACTGGACACTTCAGAAAAACGGGCAGTATGTAATTTAGCCGGATGGGACAGAATAAGAGTAAAAGCAGCAGACAGGGGAGATTTCATGCAGGCGCATGGATCTCCCCTTGTGTACTTTAAAAAGTCCAATCCCCGGCTTGACAATAGGCGGGAAACGTCTATATAATGTAGGGTATAAAAATCCTAGAAAACCGATATGAAAGAAGGAAATGCGATGAGCAAACTGATTTATTTAGATAATGCGGCGACGACACAGGTTTATCCTGAAGTCTTAGAAGCTATGACACCATATTTTACCGAGCATTATGGAAATCCGTCAAGTATTTATTCTTTTGCGGGCGAGAGCAAACGCGCAGTGGATGCGGCAAGAAACACGATGGCGGAGTTCTTAAACGCGTCGACAGAAGAGATCTACTTTACGGGCGGCGGCAGTGAGTCAGACAACTGGGCATTAAAGGCAACTGCTGAGGCATATGCAAATAAAGGAAAACACATCATCACATCCAAGATCGAGCACCATGCGATCCTGCACACCTGTGAGTGGCTGGAGAAGCACGGATTTGAAGTTACCTATCTGAATGTAGATGAAAACGGACTGGTAGATCTCGAGGAGTTAAAAGCGGCGATCCGCCCGGATACCATTTTAATCTCTGTCATGTTTGCCAATAATGAGATCGGAACGATCGAGCCGATCGCGGAGATCGGAAAGATCGCGAAAGAACACGGCGTACTGTTCCACACAGATGCAGTACAGGCTTTCGGCCATGTGCCGATTGATGTTCAGGCGATGAATATCGATATGCTGAGCGCAAGCGGACACAAGATCAACGGACCGAAGGGTATCGGACTTATGTATATCAGAAAAGGGATCAAGATCGGTTCCTTTATCCACGGCGGCGCACAGGAACGCCACAGACGCGCGGGTACGCACAATGTGCCGGGTATCGTCGGATTCGCAAAGGCAGTGGAACTGGCAAGCCGTGATATGGACAAGCGTATGAAATACGAAACGGAACTGCGTGATTACTATATCAGCCGCGTTGAGAAGGAAATCCCGTATGCGAAGTTAAACGGAGACCGCGTAAAACGTCTGCCGAACAACACAAACTTCTGCTTCCGTTTTATCGAGGGTGAGTCCATGCTGATCCTGCTTGATCAGAAGGGGATCTGCGCATCCAGTGGTTCAGCCTGTACATCGGGATCTCTTGATCCGTCTCATGTACTTTTGGCGATCGGTCTGCCGCATGAGATCGCACATGGTTCTCTGCGTGCAACACTTTCTGAGAAGACCACGAAGGAAGACATTGATTTTACCGTAGATGAGTTAAAGAAGATCATTGAGCGTCTGCGCAGCATGTCACCGTTATACGAGGATTTTGTGAAGAAGCAGGAAAGCGGAAAACAGGTGTAAGAGCCAGCCAAAGAAGAGAAAATCAGGAGGATTCATTTATGTATAGTGAAAAGGTAATGGACCATTTTAATAATCCGAGAAACGTTGGAGAGATCGAGAACCCGAGCGGTGTGGGAACCGTTGGTAACGCAAAATGCGGAGATATCATGCGTATGTATCTCGATATCGATGACAACGGTATCATTCAGGAAGCAAAATTCAAGACGTTTGGCTGTGGTGCGGCAGTTGCGACCAGCAGTATGGCAACCGAGCTGGTAAAGGGCAAGACTATCCAGCAGGCGCTTGAAGTTACCAACAAAGCAGTTATGGAGGCACTTGACGGACTTCCGCCGGTAAAAGTACACTGTTCTCTGCTCGCAGAGGAAGCGATCCATGCAGCTCTCTGGGATTATGCGGAAAAGAATAATATCAAGATCGAAGGACTTGAGCGTCCGGTCAATGATATTGCGGAAAAAGAGGAAGCACCGGAAGAGACATATTAATTAGAAGAGGATAATATATAGATGAGCAAAGTCGTAGTCGGAATGTCAGGAGGAGTGGACTCCTCCGTGGCAGCCTATTTGTTAAAGGAACAGGGATATGATGTGATCGGAGCGACAATGCAGATCTGGCAGGATGAGTCCGCGCAGGCCCAGGAACATGAAGGGGGCTGTTGCGGACTTTCTGCAGTTGATGATGCAAGGCGCGTGGCGGATGCGATCGGGATTCCCTACTATGTAATGAACTTCAAACAGGATTTTAAGGAGCGTGTCATAGATTATTTTGTGCGCGAATATGAAAATGCCAGAACGCCAAATCCATGTATCGCCTGCAACCGATATGTGAAATGGGAATCTCTGCTGCAGCGGTCGATGGAGATCGGCGCGGATTATATCGCAACGGGACATTATGCAAGGATCAAAAAACTGGATAACGGCAGATACACCGTGCAGAAGTCGGTGACGGCGGCAAAGGATCAGACCTATGCGCTTTACAATCTGACGCAGTTTCAGCTTGCGCATACGCTTATGCCGGTTGGCGCGTATGAAAAGCCACAGATCCGAAAGATCGCGGAGGACGCCAATCTTTTGGTGGCACATAAACCGGACAGCCAGGACATCTGCTTTGTTTCCGATGGAAACTATGTGAAATTCATGGAAGAGGAGACCGGCAGAAAGTCGAAGCCAGGAAATTTCGTGGATGAGGACGGAATGGTTCTGGGAAAACACGAGGGAATCTGGCATTATACGATCGGTCAGAGAAAAGGACTTCATCTGGCACTTGGAAAACCGGCGTTTGTAAAGGAGATCCGGCCGCAGACGAATGAAGTCGTGATCGGCGGTGCGGAAAGTGTATTTTCCGATACAATGATCGTGGATGATGTCAACTACATGGCTGTGGAAAAGCTGAATGGAAAGACGGAACTCTGTGGAAAGATCCGTTATGCACATAAAGGAGCGCCGTGTATCCTGGAGCCGCTTGCGGATGGCAGACTGAAAGTGACATTTCATGAGCCGCAGCGCGCGATCACGCCGGGACAGGCAGCGGTATTTTATCAGGACGATTATATTGTCTGCGGAGGAACGATCACTGCAAAATAACAGCAGCAGGCTTGTGGCGTGGAAATGATCCGATAGATGGAGAGTGAGACGATGGAATTACTGGATGTTGTGGATGAACACGGTGTGCCAACCGGCGAAGTCGTGTCGCGTGATGTCGCGCACAGAACCGGGGTCAGACACCGGACATCCCATGTGTGGATGCTTCGAAAAAAGAACGGAAGGCTGGAGATCTTAGCGCAGAAACGCAGTGAAAACAAGGATTCCCATCCGGGCTGTTATGATATTTCAAGTGCGGGACATATTCCGGCGGGCGAGGATTTTGTCTCGTCGGCGCTCCGTGAACTGGAGGAAGAACTTGGCGTCACGGCAAAGCCGGAAGACCTCGTTTACTGCGGACAGCGGCATTTCGCCTATGAGAAAGAATTTTACGGCGAGATGTTCCGGGATAACCAGGTCAGCAACGTTTATTATTTGTGGTGCGATAAAGAACCGGAGGAATTTGTGCTGCAAAAAGAAGAGGTGTCAGAGGTGCGCTGGTTTGCGTTTTCGGAGCTTATGGATGCGGTGGAGAAGAACCGGATCCCGAATTGCATACATATCGATGAGCTGGAGATGGTGCTGGCGAAGGAGCAAAAAGAAATCATTTAACATAAAAAGTCATTTAAAAGAGGCTGTAAAATAAGTGTCTAATATAAAGAAGCGTCAATTCCGGCGCTTCTTTTCTTTCATATTTTTTGTACGGAATCAACATTATTTCCAACATGGCGGGAGAAGACGGGTACGTCCATCTGCAATTCTTCATCTTCTTTTGGCAGCGTCCGGAAGAAAGAGAGGAAAAACGGGATCGTAACAGCAGCGGATAAAATATCCGCGAGCGACTGTGAGATCTCGATGCCGAACAGACCGAAGCTGTGTGACAGGATCAGGATGACCGGCACAAAGATAATACCGCTTCTGGTGCGAGCGCGGCGATCAGGATATATCTGCCGTAAATCCGGGCGTAAGGCAGGATCGTGTCGGTACTGCCAAGCAGACGCATCAGCGGATCGCAGAAGATCAGACCGAGCACCATGATAAGGCTTCCGCAGATGAGCGCGAGAAAAAAGCTGGTGGAGGCATAGCGTCTCGCGGACGCAATGTCGGAGGCACCAAGCCTGCGGCTTAAATTGCTGCCTGCGCCGTGGCCAAGCATAAAGCCGAACGCCTGGATGATCGCCATCAGCGCGAAAACAACACCGGTTGCGCCACTTACGCTGGTTCCGATCTGGCTGACAAAAAACGTTTCTTATTATACTACAAATGAGTGCTCAGTCAACCGTCAGATCTTCCATAAATTTCTTCGGTGTCATGCCATATTTCTTCTTGAATTCACGATGAAAATAAGAAAGATTGTGGAAACCGACCGCAAGTGAGACCGAAAGTGTGGAAGACTCTCCCTGTTCAAACTGTTCGGCAGCTTTTTCGAGCCGCAGGTTTTTGATATAGGAGAGACAGGACATTCCCACATATTTTTTGAAAAAGCGCATGAAATAGTACTCGCTGAAGTAACAGATACCGGCGAGCTGCTCAATGGTGAGATCCTCTGCGTAGTGGTGCTCAATGTAGTCGAGCACGAGTTTTAATTTCGCGGCGTGTTCGGTGTGGAGCTGCGGCAGACTGGAACTTTCCGTGCAGTAGGGGAGCAGGACGGCGATGAGCTGTAGAAACAGGGATTTTAGCATCAGTTCATAGCCGGGGGCAGCAGTTTCATAGGCCTGGCTGATCGCGTGGAACAAAGAAAGGACTTCTCCGTAAGCAGGATGATCTTTTCTTATCACAAAGGGCGGGATCAGTTTTTGCTTGGCAAGCGGCGTCAGGTAGCGGACGGCGCAGACATCCGCGGAATTAATGCCGAGAAAATTCATGTGAAACACATAGGTTTCGGAGCGCATGCCGGTACCGGGAATGGAACTGATCGCATGCAGGGTCATCGGCGGGAGAAAAATGAGGTCGCCGGGCTGTACGGGATAGGACTGCAGATGCGCCTGATAGACGCAGCTTCCCTCCTCGATCAGCGTAAATTCCGCCTCCTCGTGCCAGTGCGCCGTGACAGCCGGGTAAGAATCCGAAAGCTCGGTGATATACTGCTGGAGCGGAAACATCTGCTCCCCGTGTTTTGCTTTTTCCTTTTGCTCCGGTGCCGGGGCAGAGATCTCTTTCATACCTGTCCTCCCCAATTTGTATAATCCAGTTTCTGCCTGCCCAAATATAATATGACTTACAGGGCAGTTTTGTGTTATAAAAAGAAAATATAGTGCAAGAAAAATTTGAAATCTGGTTTTATAATAACAGTATCATACAAAAAGAGCAACAGAACCAAAAAATATGTGGGTGAAATGATAAGAAAAACAAAAATGCAGGAGGGAAACAAAATGAAGAAAAAATGGTGGCATGACAAGGTAGCATATCAGATCTATCCGAAGAGCTTTTGCGATACCAATGGGGACGGTATCGGAGATCTTCGCGGTGTGATCTCTAAGCTGGATTATTTAAAAGAACTTGGGATCGACATTATCTGGCTCTCACCGATCTACAAATCTCCGTTTGTGGATCAGGGATATGATATCGCGGATTATTATAAGATCGCGGAGGAGTTCGGTACGATGGAAGAGTTTGACGAACTTCTGGCGGAAGCAAAAAAGCGGGATATGTATATCGTGATGGATCTGGTTGTAAACCACTGCTCCGACCAGCATGAATATTTCAAGAAAGCACTTGCGGATCCGGACGGTCCTTATGCGGATTATTTCTATTTTGTAAAGGGAAAAGACGGAAAAGCGCCGAGCAACTACCGCTCCTATTTTGGCGGAAGTGCCTGGGAGCCGGTGCCGGGCAGTGATAAATATTATCTGCATATGTTCGCGAAAGAACAGCCGGATTTAAACTGGGAGAACCCGAAGCTGCGCCGCAAGGTCTATGACATGATCAACTGGTGGTTAGACAAGGGACTTGGCGGATTCCGTATCGATGCGATCATCAACATCAAGAAAGACACGAGCTTTCCGTCCTTTGCGCCGGACGGCCCGGACGGACTTGCGTCCTGTGTCAAGATGGTAGAGGAAGTGGACGGTGTCGGTGAGTTCTTAGAGGAAATGAAGCATGAGACCTTTGAGAAATACGATGCGTTTACGGTCGGCGAAGTATTTAATATGAAAGAGGACGAACTGCGTGAATTTATCGGCGAGGACGGACATTTTTCCACGATGTTTGATTTCTCGGCACATGAGCTGACTTTCGGGGAACATGGCTGGTATGACAGCAAGCCGATCGTATTTAAAGAGTGGCGCGATATCGTGTATGCATCCCAGCTTGAGATGGAAAATATCGGATTTAAGGCAAATATCATTGAAAACCATGATGAGCCGAGAGGTGCGAGCCGTTATCTTCCGGAGTACGCGCAGAATGAGTCGGGCAAAAAGATGCTGGCGACAACCTCAGTGCTTTTACGCGGTATCCCATTTATTTACCAGGGACAGGAGATCGGTATGACGAACTGCGTGCGCGGTGACATTTCCGAGTACGATGATATCAGCACGATCGATCAGTACAAGGTTGCGATCGAGGCAGGATGCACGAAAGAAGAAGCGTTAAAATGCTGCTATGAGAACAGCCGTGACAACGCGAGAACGCCGATGCAGTGGAGCGATGAGAAGAATGCGGGATTCGGAGACGGAACACCGTGGCTTGCACTCAACCCGAATTACAAAGAGATCAACGTAAAAGAGCAGGAGAACCGGGCGGATTCCGTGCTTTCCTATTATAAGAAGTTAGTCGCACTGCGGAAATCGGATGCGTATAAAGAAACGTTCACCTATGGTGATTTTGTGCCGGCGTACCGGGAAAAGGATGATATCTTTGCGTTTCACCGTAAATCCAAAGAAAGCGGGCAGGACGTTCTGGTGCTTGCCAATTTCGGAAGCGGTGAGCACACCTTAAAGCTGGATGGAAACGTAAAACAGGTTCTTTTGTCCAATCTGGGACGGGAGCAGGCGGTTTGTGCGCAGGCAAAAGAGAGCGGAAGCGTGACATTGACAAGCTGCGAATGTGTAGTCGCTGTGATGGAATAAAAAGTGTGATTTAAAAAACATAATGAGGAGCCCTTTCTGAGAGATCGGAAGGGGCTTTTTCGAATCATAGGAAATTCCTTCCTATGATTCAAAAACGCTCCGCGGGGATGCGCAGCTCGCGGAGATGAAGTTTATGTTGAACATACCGCTCGCGCGCGAAAGTGTGCGGTAAGCGCACACTTTATTTTCTAAAAGCAGTTGACAAGCGTGAATTTTGTGCTATTATGAAAAAAAGAAGTATCGAATGTTATGAATTTGCGGGAGACCGCATATTTTTTTACACACGGGTTAGCACTCAATATAAAAGAGTGCTGATAAAAAAGGAGGAATTGCATATGATCGTAATACCAGTTTATAATATGATTCTTTTACCGGAAATTACATTTTATTTCAAAAAAGACCTGTTTGAAAGTCTGCATACACAAAAAGCGGAGCCGGGCGAGGATGTGCTCTTTGTCATGCAAAAAGAGGAAAAAGAGCGGCAGGAGCTTACGGCAGATGATTTCTATCCGGTCGGCGTTTCCGGTGTAGTGGAAAATCCGGATGAGGAGGGAAATATCTGTATTCGTGTCAAAGAGCGTGTGACGATCTCGGATGTGGAAGTGACGGAAGGCGTGGTCACAGCGACAGCCGTGATCCGTGCGGAGGCAGAGGATCTTACGCCGGAAGAGGAGAAAGAGCGTTTCGGAAAATTAAAAGATGACCTGCTTGGATTTGCACAGAATTATCAGTGGGGCATCTGGGCGAGAGGCTATATCCTGCGCTGGAAAAACGCAGTGGAGGTCGTCTGCGCGCTTGCAAATTACCTGAATTTAAGTCCGGAAGAGAAATACGCGATGGTGGAGACGGATTCACGGTCAGAGCGTATCGAACTGATCGAAAAGGCGATCTACGAATTCATCGAATTATCCGAGATCGGTGAGGAGGCGGAAAGTGCGCAGAAAGCCTCCCACGAAAAGATCTACCGCGAAGAGGCATTGAAAAAGCAGATTGATTTTCTGCAGAACAAGCTCGATGAGATGCACCCGGAAAACGTTTCGGATGTGCGCAAATTTGAGCATAAGATCATGGAATCCGGCATGAATGAGACGGCGAAAAAAGAAGCGGAAAAGATGTTAAACCGCATGAAGCAGGAGGGCAGCGACAGCCATGAGTACGGTATGCTCTATGATTATCTGGATTTTGTCACGAGCCTTTCCTGGAAAAAAGAGCCGGCGTTTGATGTGGATCTTGCCGAGGCAGAGCAGATACTTGATGAGGAGCATTATGGCTTAAAGAAAGTAAAAAGAAGGATCATTGAGCAGATGGCGGTCATGGCACTCAATAAAAAGCAGGCGGGTTCGATCTTACTCTTTGTCGGAGCGCCGGGAACCGGAAAAACCAGTATCGGACAGAGCATCGCAAAGGCGCTTCACCGTGAATACATCCGTGTCAGCCTGGGCGGTGTCCGGGATGAGGCGGAGATCCGCGGCCACAGACGTACTTACATCGGAGCAATGCCGGGGCGGATCATGGAGGGCATGAAGCGCAGCGGTGTTTCCAATCCGGTCATGGTCTTAGACGAAGTCGATAAACTTTCCAGGGATTACAGCGGGGATCCGGCAAGTGCGCTGTTAGAAGTGCTTGACCCGGAGCAGAACAACAGCTTTACCGATCATTACATGAATGTGCCGTATGATCTTTCGGATGTGCTTTTTGTCTGCACGGCAAATTCAACCGACACGATACCGGAGCCTTTGTTAAACCGTATGGAAGTCATTCAGTTTCCGGGCTATACGGAGCTTGAAAAATTTGAGATCGCAAAACGGCATCTTCTGCCAAAGGCGATGAAGAATATGGGAATCAGGGCGAGACAGTTAAAAGTGCCGGATGCGGCACTGCATGCGCTGATCAACGGCTACACAATGGAATCCGGTGTCCGTGGACTGAAAAAGAGACTGGATACCCTCTGCCGTTATGCGGCGGTGAAGCTGGTAAAAGGCGAGCAGAAGAGTATTACGGTCACGGCGAAAAAACTGCCGGAATTTTTAGATCGCAGACCGATCCACCACGAGCATATCCTGGAAGCGAAAAAGCCTGGTGTAGTGACCGGACTTGCATGGACGTCCGCAGGCGGAGAGATCTTATTTATTGAGACGATGCAGACCAAAGGAAGCGGCAAGGTGCAGATCACCGGCCAGCTCGGAGATGTCATGAAAGAATCCGCCGAGATCGCCGTGAGCCTGGTCAAATCACTCTATCCGAAGGAGACCGCAGACTGGGAGAAATACGATCTGCACATCCATGTCCCGGAAGGAGCCGTACCAAAAGACGGACCGTCAGCGGGCATCACGCTTACGACTGCGCTTGCGTCTCTTGTGACCGGCAAGGCGGTAAGCCCGGAATATGCCATGACCGGTGAGGTTTCCTTAAGGGGCTGCGTCATGCCGATCGGCGGACTGCCGGAGAAGCTGATGGCGGCACAGCGCGCCGGTATCACGAAAGTTCTGATCCCGTATGAAAATATGGACGATCTTTCGGACGTGGCAGATGAAGTAAAAGAAAAGCTTGAGATCATCCCGGTCAAAAAAGTGACGGATGTCTTAAAGCTGGTGTTGAAGTAAAATAAATAGGTTCATTCCCCATGCAGGTCAAACAGACTCATCTGTTGACCTGCATGTTTTGTTTCATAAGTGCGCATATAGGTAAAAAGTTCGATACCTACATTATAAAGTATTTTCAAACTGATAGCCAGCTATCAAAAAAACCTATGACAAATTTCCGGAAAACCTATTGACAAAGTAGGAATACGGGAATAAAATCATACTTATCAAATATGATATATATGAAATCAAGCAAAGAAGGAGAGAAGACAGCATGAAGAATTTGAAAATCACATCTGGATATATTGCAAAGGACGATCGAATGTGTTGTTGTATGAGCTGCCTTTTCAATGAGAAACATAGATAACAAAAATACAACACATAGATTGGAGAAAATATTATGAGCAAATCAGCATATACAGACAGAAATTTAAAATTCGAAACCTTACAGTTACATATCGGACAGGAAGAAGCAGACCCGGTTACCGACGCAAGAGCGGTTCCGATCTACGCGACATCTTCCTATGTATTCCACAATTCCGAACACGCAGCGGCAAGATTTGGACTGACCGATGCCGGAAATATCTACGGCAGACTGACCAACCCGACCGAGGACGTGTTTGAGAGACGTATCGCGGCACTGGAAGGCGGCGTTGCGGCACTTGCGGTTGCATCCGGAGCGGCAGCGATCACCTATACCATAGAAAATCTTGCGCAGGCGGGAGATCACATCGTAGCGGCAAACAATATTTACGGTGGTTCTTACAACCTGCTTGAGCATACACTTCCGCAGTACGGCATCACAACGACATTTGTGGACGCACTCGATTTAGATGCGTTTGACAAAGCGATCCAGGAGAACACCAAGGCGCTTTATGTAGAGACACTGGGCAATCCGAATTCAGAAGTGACCGATATCGAGGCACTTGCAAAGATCGCGCATGCGCACAAGATCCCGCTTGTGGTTGACAATACTTTCGCGACACCTTATCTGGTTCGCCCGATCGAATACGGCGCGGACATTGTGGTACATTCCGCAACCAAGTTTATCGGCGGACACGGAACAGCCATCGGTGGCGTGATCGTGGACAGCGGAAAATTTGACTGGGAGGCATCCGGCAAGTTCAAATCCTTAACCGAGCCGAACCCGAGTTATCATGGAATCAGCTTTACCAAGGCAGTAGGACCGGCAGCATTTGTCACAAAGATCCGCGCGATCCTGCTTCGTGACACCGGAGCTACGATCTCCCCGTTCCATTCCTTCATTTTCCTGCAGGGACTTGAGACTTTATCGCTTAGAGTGGAGCGTCATGTGGAAAACGCGCTGAAGGTAGTCGAGTACTTAAACAATCATCCGCAGGTGGAAAAAGTACATCATCCGTCTGTTACCGATGATAAGACACAGCAGGAATTATATAAGAAATATTTCCCGAATGGCGGCGGCTCAATCTTCACCTTTGAGATCAAGGGCGATGACAAGACAGCCAAAGATTTCATCGATCATCTGGAAATCTTTTCCCTGCTTGCAAACGTGGCGGATGTAAAATCCCTTGCGATCCATCCGGCATCCACAACACATTCACAGCTCAGTACCGAGGAACTCTTAGAGCAGGGCATCAAGCCGAATACGGTTCGCCTTTCCATCGGAACCGAGCACATTGATGATATTATCGAGGATCTTGATATTGCATTTCAGGCAGTAAAATAAACAAAAAAGTCAAAGAATCATTCAGAAAGGAAGATAGTATGGCAAACATTTATAAAGGAACATTAGGACTGATCGGAAACACACCGCTTGTAGAAGTGGTAAACATGGAGAAGAAATACAACGCAAAGGCAACGATCCTTGCAAAGCTTGAGTATTTCAACCCGGCAGGAAGTGTCAAAGACCGTATCGCAAAAGCGATGATCGAAGACGCAGAGGAAAAGGGCCTGTTAAAGGAAGGCTCTGTTATCATTGAGCCGACTTCCGGAAACACCGGTATCGGACTTGCGGCGATCGCAGCTGCAAAAGGATACCGCACGATCCTTACCATGCCGGAAACCATGAGCGTTGAGCGCCGTAACATCTTAAAGGCATATGGCGCAGAGATCGTACTGACAGAGGGAACCAAGGGAATGAAAGGCGCGATCGCAAAGGCAGAAGAATTAAGCAAAGAGATCCCGAACAGCTTTATTCCGGGACAGTTTGTGAACCCGGCAAACCCGGCGATCCACAAAAAGACGACCGGACCGGAGATCTGGAATGATACAGACGGAAAAGTAGACATCTTTATCGCAGGTGTCGGCACAGGCGGAACCATTACCGGAACCGGAGAATACTTAAAATCCCAGAATCCGAATGTTCAGGTCATTGCCGTAGAGCCGGAGAGCTCACCGGTACTTTCCGAAGGAAAGAGCGGTCCGCACAAGATCCAGGGTATCGGCGCAGGCTTCGTACCGGATACTTTAAATACCAAGGTATATGATGAAGTATTCAAGGTTGCCAATGATGACGCGTTCCGTGTCGGAAAAGAGATTGCTTCCACCGAAGGCTTCCTCGTAGGAATTTCTTCCGGAGCAGCGCTTTATGCAGCACTTGAAGTTGCAAAACGCCCGGAGAACGCAGGAAAGACGATCGTAGCACTGCTTCCTGACAGTGGAGACCGTTACTATTCCACCTCTTTGTTCATTGACTAAAAGTCGTATCTGAAATATAATATGAGTAGGTTATCCCGCCTGAGCAGACTGGAGAGATTTGGTATGCCGGGCGGGAATTTTTTTACAGGAACAGGAGAAGATGCATATGAAACTTGTAATTATCGAACCATTGGGTGTGGAAAAGGAAACTTTACTGGAGATCGCGGACAAGGCAGTCGGAAGGGACACCGAGATCGTTTATTACGATACCCGTGTGACGGATGATGCCACGCTGATCGAGCGCGGAAAGGACGCGGATATCATCGTGGTCGCAAACCTTCCGTTAAATGAGACGGTGATCGATGGATGCAAAAACTTAAAGCTGCTTGCGGTCGCGTTTACCGGGATCGATCATATCGCGGTGGAGGCATGCCGGAAGAGAAACATCACGATCTGCAACTGCGCGGGCTATTCCAACGCGGCGGTATCGGATCTGGTGTTTGGGCTTCTCATCAATCTTTACCGCAATATCATTCCATGCAATGAGGTGGTGCGCAAATCCGGGACAAAGGACGGACTGGTCGGCTTTGAACTGGAAGGAAAAAAATTCGGTGTCATCGGAACCGGAGCGATCGGAAGCCGTGTCGCTGCGATCGCGCAGGCATTTGGCTGCGAGGTGTATGCGTACTCGAGAACCAGAAAAGATCTGCCGGGCGTTACCTGGATGGAGTTAGGAGAACTGTTGGAGACCTGCGATATCATTTCGCTGCATGTGCCGTTAAATGAGAAGACCAGGGGAATGATCGGGGAAGCGGAGCTCGCAAAGATGAAACCGGGCGCAGTGCTGATCAATACGGCGCGTGGACCGGTCGTGGACAGCGCGGCACTTGCGAAAGCCTTAAATGACGGTCAGATCGCGGGAGCGGCAGTGGATGTGTTTGAAACAGAGCCGCCGGTACCGGAGGATCATCCGCTTCTTCACGCAAAAAATCTGATCGCGACACCGCATGTTGCGTTCGCCACCAAAGAGGCACTCATAAAGCGTGCGATCATTGATTTTGATAATGTAAGGAAATATCTGGACGGTACACCGCAGAACGTGATGTAAAGGCGATGGAAAGTAAGAAAGAATTAAGAAAAAATTCACAGGAAATCCCTTGTATTTGAAGGCGGTTCTGCCGATAATGAAGATAGAACATAAAGAAAGTGAGTGATTGCCGATGGAGATTGAAGTGTCGAAAGAGGTTGCCCCTGCATATGTGGCGCACGTTCTTCCGATCTTGCAGAATGCGAAGTTTCAGCAGCTTGGCCGCTATACACATCATTTCTGGACGAACCGGCTGATGCATAGCCTGAATGTGTCCTATCTGTCCTGGCGGATGGCGGATCTGTTTGGCGCAGACGCCAGTGTTGCCGCGCGTGCCGGGCTTTTGCATGATTTCTGCCTGTATGACTTTCATGAGAAGACGCCGACCGGAGAACATCAGGCGTTTTATCATCCGAAGGTTGCGGCGAAAAACAGCAAGGAAGTTTTTCAGATCAGCGAACGTGAGTGGGACGCGATCCTGTCGCATATGTTTCCGCTTGGACCTCTTCCGAGAAATAAAGAGGCATGGATCATCACAGTGGCGGATAAGATCTGTGCACTGATGGAAGTCTGCCATATTGCGATTGCGCTGGCAAGGCGCAACCGGGTGATGTTTGTGTCGGCTTAAAATAGCAGGGAAAAGAAAAAGAGTTTTCGGGTTCAGATCGATCCGAAAACTCTTTTTTGTTACAGATTTACAATAACGAAGATCCATACCAGAAATGACACGATGGACAATACCGTTCCGATCGTGCTGGTGATGGCGCCGGCAATCGCGTGGCTTCTGCCATCCCTGTGCTGTCCCAGGCTGATCAGAGCCTGGATCAGTCCTATGATCCCGAGGAAGATACTGACATAGAAAAAGATGCAGAATACGATCGAGAGGATCCCGAATACCAGAGAGAAAATGGCGAGATTTTTGGTACGCCGTTTGTTTTCTTCCGGATTTCCCACAATAATGACAGGCTGTCTGTAAGGCTGCTGCGGAGCAAAACCATCCGGTGCCTGCGCATTCCGGTTTTCATTCTGATTCATAAATTCCATGACAAGTACTCCTTTCTTAGATCTGCATAAGTAAAACGCCGATCATGATAGCGATCTGGATCGCACTGCAGCCGATGAAAGATCCGATCACGGCACCGGTTTTTCCGGACAGACCTTCTTTGATATAGAGTGTTCCAAACAAAACACCGATCGCAAGACCGATCCATCCGCAAAGCAGAAAACCGGCAACACAGCTGATGCCGAGAAGTACATGACAGTAGGTCGGGATACGGTTTAACGGCTGATAAGGCTGTCCGTTGTCCTGGTAAATGCCGTTTACCGCAAGGCGCACCTTGCTTCCGAGCGCCACAACGCGGATTTCGGTTCCGTCGATCTGGATCGGATAGTCAAGCATCATAATAAACCAGTTCTGGGATTTTACCTTGTTTGCGGTTCCGTTTACGCTGATCTTGATACCACCGAATCCCGTTTTATATTCAATGACGTGATTCGTTCCGTTTACGTTTACATTCCATGTTTTTTTCATTTTCTTATTAAAACTCCTTTTTCTCCCGTAGAATTGTCGCGTGGCAACTTCATTATTGTAACACAGGAAAGCATCAAAAAAAAGTCTGAAAATAAAGAATCTCTTTTTTGGGCGGACCACCCGCATATTATGGGGGAAAAACCGGGAATCCGGAACAGGTCAGTTGTCAGACACTAAGATTCTTTTGCAGAAAAATAGAGGCGCCTGCCACATGTTGCTTGAGAACATAATCTTATATATTGTATAAAACAACAAATAAAAATACAATATCTAGTTGCTAAACGGAGCAGATACCGTTATAATCTATCATTAGGAGGAGATTCAAAATGCGAATTACAAAACGAAATGGATCAGAAGAAGATTTTGATCTGGCTAAGATCATAATTGCGATAACAAAAGCGAACGACGCAACGGAAGGGAACCGCCTGAGTAAAGAACAGATTCAGGACGTTGCGGATTTTATCCAGTATAAATGCCAGAAGCTAGGACGCGCGGTGTCCGTTGAGGAAGTCCAGGATATGGTAGAGAAGCAGATTTTGTCCACCGGAGCTTTTAATGTGGCGAAAAACTACATCATTTACCGCTATGAGCGTTCGCTCGTGCGTAAGGCAAACACGACCGATAACCGGATCCTTACCTTGATCGAGTGCAACAGCGAGGAGATCAAACAGGAAAATTCCAACAAAAATCCGACGGTAAACAGTGTACAGCGTGATTATATGGCGGGCGAAGTCAGCAAGGATATCACAAAAAGACTGTTGCTGCCGCCGGATATTGTGGAGGCAGACCGCCAGGGTATCATCCATTTCCATGATTCGGACTACTACGCGCAGCATATGCATAACTGCGATCTGGTGAATCTCGAGGATATGCTCCAGAACGGTACGGTCATCAGTGAGACACTGATCGAGAAGCCGCACAGCTTTTCCACGGCATGCAACATTGCGACCCAGATCATTGCGCAGGTCGCAAGTAACCAGTACGGCGGACAGAGTATTTCTCTGGCACATTTGGCGCCGTTTGTCAATGTTTCCAGAGAAAAGATCCGCAGGGAAGTGGCAGAGGAATCCAAACTGCTTCCGCAGGTTCCGTCAGAGGAAGTCATGAACGAGATCGTGGAGCGGCGTCTCAGAAAAGAGGTAAACCGTGGCGTTCAGACGATCCAGTATCAGGTCATTACGCTGATGACCACCAATGGACAGGCTCCGTTCCTTTCTATTTTCATGTATCTGAACGAGGCAAAAAATGAACAGGAAAAGAAGGATCTCGCGCTGATCATTGAGGAAATGTTAAAACAGCGTTACGAGGGCGTGAAGAATGAAAAAGGTGTCTGGATCACACCGGCATTTCCGAAGCTCTTATATGTGCTTGAGGATGACAATGTGACCGAAGGCACACCGTATTTTTATCTGACCGAGCTTGCTGCGAAGTGTACGGCAAAGCGTATGGTGCCGGATTACATCTCCGAGAAAAAGATGAAAGAGTTAAAGGAAGGCAACTGCTTCCCGGTTATGGGCTGCCGCAGTGCGTTAAGTGTCTGGAAAGACGAGAATGGAAAATACAAATTCTACGGACGTTTCAACCAGGGGGTTGTCACGATCAACCTTGTGGACGTGGCGTTATCCTCCGGCGGAGACGAGAAAAAGTTCTGGGAGATCTTTGACGAGCGTCTCGAACTCTGTTACCGCGCACTGATGTGCCGCCACAACCGCCTCAAGGGAACACTTTCCGATGCGGCTCCGATCCTCTGGCAGTACGGCGCGCTGGCGCGTCTGAAAAAGGGCGAGACGATCGATAAGTTGCTCTATGGCGGATACTCCACGATCTCCCTCGGATATGCGGGACTTTATGAATGCGTGCGCTATATGACTGGAAAATCACACACAGATCCGGAGGCGACTCCGTTTGCGCTTGCGGTCATGAAACACATGAACGACGCGTGTGACAAGTGGTGTGAGAAAACTAACATCGGATTTAGCATTTACGGTTCTCCGATCGAGAGTACGACCTATAAATTCGCGAAATGCTTACAGAAGCGTTTTGGCATCATCAAGGACGTGACGGACAAAAACTACATCACCAACAGCTACCATGTAAACGTAAAGGAAGAGATCGACGCGTTTTCCAAGCTGAAATTCGAGTCGCAGTTTCAGGCGCTTTCCACGGGCGGTGCGGTAAGTTATGTAGAAGTTCCGAATATGCAGGACAATATTCCGGCGGTACTCGATGTCATGAAGTTCATCTATGACAACATCATGTACGCGGAGCTGAATACCAAGAGTGATTACTGCCAGAAATGCGGTTATGACGGACAGATCCAGATCGTGACCGACGAGGACGGCAAGCTCGTATGGGAATGCCCGAACTGCGGAAACCGCGATGAGGATACGATGAATGTCGCGAGAAGAACCTGCGGCTATATCGGAACCCAGTTCTGGAATCAGGGCAGAACGCAGGAGATCAAAGAGCGCGTGATGCACTTATAAAAGATACGAATATATAAAGAAAGTGCATGTATATGGCGGGATGCGATACATGCACTTTTTTATTTGGAAAGCCTTCTAAATTCCAGGGGAGGAACGCCGTACAGATTGGAAAATACTTTGACGAACTTTCCCTGATTCTCATAGCCGACGCGGATGGCGATGTCGATTACTTTCATATTCGTGGATTCCAGTAATTCCGCGGCTTTTTCCATTCGTTTTTTTCAGAAATAGGAGAGATAGCTGTCTCCGAGGATCCCCTTTATGTACAATTTAAAACTGCTCTCGCTGATGCCGAACCGGTTCGCCATCTCTTTTGCGGTGAACCGCTTGGACAGGTCTTCCAAGATAAGATGTTCGGCTTCTTTTACAATGGCGATCTGCGATCTGGTAAAATAAGTTTCACACTCACTTTTCATCGGAAATGCCATGACCTCATGGAGAAGCCGGACGGTTAGGTAACGCAGCGCGGGAATGTCCATATCTTCCTTAGATGCCCAGGCTTTTAAGATGATACCGGAGATATTGTTATCCATCTGCCGGAAGTAAATGCCCTTTTTCGAGCAGAAGACGCTGGCAATATTGTTTGGATCGATCCCTAAAAAAGGCAGGAAGTGGTCGTTTAATTCTTCTAATACCTGCAGATCGATAAACAGCTGGATGCCCTCGTAAAGTTTTCCGGGATAGTAGAAATCCTTATCCGGGGAAATGGTACTGATGCAGACCTGATTTTTTTTGACGATTGCGTAGCGGTTGTGCTCCAGGCTGACTTCGCATCTGCCGTTTACGCAAAAGTTCAGGTTCAGGATCCGGTCCGAGACAAGGATGTCTCCTTTTTCCCAGCTGCTCAGATAGATCTGGTTGAACAGCATACTGACGCCGGGCGCAAGCTTATAGCAATCCCGGGAAACAGCTATTTTATCCGGGAGATCAGGGATGAGATACGGCTTACCAACAGACTGTCATCAATGGGAATATTGGCAGGAACACGGATTGAAGTGTGCCAGAATCATAAAAAGCAGCCGGTGCTTTTGTTTGCCAGCGATACGCTCGTTGCGATCGGGAGCACGGAGTGCAGAAAAATTGTGATAGGCGGTGAGTGCAATGAGTAAATGTGATGCGTGCGGTTCCGGTAAAACCTGTAAATATCATGGAGAAAGTAAATTTTATCATCATAAGGATGGCGGCACACCGGTCATTGCGCTGCTCGGACAGCCGAACTCTGGAAAGTCTACCATTTTTAACCTTATAACGGGTTCTCACCAGCATGTGGGAAACTGGTCGGGAAAGCGGATCTCATTCCTGTTATGGCGGATGCGTCGCAGTTAAAGAGAAGTCTTTACATGTTAGCGGATTTTGCGGGAACCAAAGTGCCTGCGATCCTTGTTTTAAACATGATGGATGTCATGATCGCATCCAAAACCGGAAAGCGGGCATACACAAAATTTGACCGGATCGCCTTATCACCGGTCAGAGGAAAGATCATCGCAATCGGGATCATACTCGGCGTGTTTTTTGCGGCGATGCTGTTTGCCGGGATCTTTGGCGGATTGGCCAGCGTCATAATAAAACTGCTAGCCGGGGGCGTACAAAGTCTGCTCGAGGGATGGCACGCGCCGGAGCTTCTCGTCTCACTGATCTGTGACGTTTTATTTAACGTTGTTTATTTTGCGGTCATGATGGCTTCGTTTGTACTGGGCATCTCGCTTGGGTTTAATTTAATGGAAGAAACGGGCTATCTCGCGAGGATCTCCTTCCTGTTTGATCCTACCATGTCCAAAGTAGGTTTACAGGGAAAAACGATCATGCCTTTCTTTATGGGGCTTGGATGTACGATCGCCGGAACGACCGGAACTAGAGTCGTTGACAACTGGGGACAGCGTGTGCTTGCAATAGCCATGAGCTGGGCAGTTCCCTGCGGTGCCACGTTATCGGTAGTTCCGATGCTTGCGATGGCATTGTTTGGAAATACCGGAGGCTTTCTCGTTATCGTTTCCATTTTTGTTGTAATGATCATGGAACTGCCGCCGTATCATAAACCGAATGTCAGAAATACGCTCTATGTTACATTTGAGCGAACCGTTGACATTTTCATGCGGGCACTCAGAGTCATTACGATCGTGTCGGTGGTGTTCTTTGTTCTGACCTACGGATTTGGCGGCAGCGCGGAAACGAGTATTTTGTATCAACTCGGTGTCATCATAGAGCCGGTGACACTTTTCTTCGGGATGAAATGGGAGGCGTTTTTGGCATTCCTGGCATCCGCCATTTCCAAGGAATCGCTGCTTGGCGTGCTGAATACGTTATATGGCACCGGGGGAAGCATTGTAAGTTCGACGTTTGGCGCCAAGGCGGGCGGAGGCAGCAGCAGTGCCGTCGCGTCCCTCCTGAGCGAGCATTTTACCAAAGCGCAAGGGCTGGCATTTATCTATGCGATCAGCTTTAACATGCCTTGTGTGAGCGCGCTTGCGGCGACTTCAAGAGAAACCCACTCGGTGAAGTGGACAGCAAAGATCGGCGTGTTTTATACCGTGTCGGCGTTACTCATTTCCTGTGTGGTATACCATATTGGATTGTTGATCTTTTAGGGAAAATTACGATCATGCCGGATCATGGGAGAGATCCCGTGTCCGGCATGAGTTGAAAAAAAGAAAAGTCAGATTTTGGAAGCATATAAAGGATTGGCTTCTCTGACCGAATACACTTCACACAATGCATCAAATGCATTTTTAATCGTTTTTGCATACTCTCAGCTGTTTTACAGCATTTTCAAACGCAAAAAACAGATCAATGTATTCTGTTAAATTTTTCGTCCATATTCTCTAATATCCTCCAATAGCAGTTCATTTTTACAGGTATCCATATTTACGATATCCACGCTGTAAAGTGTCGGCAGTTCTTCAATACTTTCAACCAGCCGGTCGAAATCGTCCACACCTGTTACAGCAATATCAATGTCACTGCGTTCTCTTGCGGTTCCCTTGGCTCTCGATCCGTATAAAATGATTTCTTTTGCATGAAAAGATTTACAGAGTTTTGCCACCTCTTCTATGACTTCTTCTGCCTTCACGAATATCACCTGCCTTTGTTTCATATTACCATTGCCGGGATGGAATAGCAATTTGTTATTTTTGATATTGACAAATGGGTTAGCCTATACTAACATAATGATATGAATAAAATATAAAAACATTCACAAGAGGAAACAACATGCCAACAAGGGTCTTTTCGGAAGAAGAAAAAGAAAATTTAAAAACACAGATGTTAGAAGCGGGTTTCCCACTGCTCGTGCAGTATGGGATGACACACACATCGATCTCCAGGATCACAAAAGCGGCGGGGATCGCGGTCGGAACGTTTTATAATTTCTGGAAGAGCAAAGAGGAGTATATGGCGGAGCTGATCCAGTATCATTCGAGGAAGTTCATGCCTGTACTGATCGGGGACGAGGCGCTAAGCGGGCAGCGTAAGCTCGGGCGGGAAGATGCGAGAAAATATCTGCACGCGGTCGTGGATGAAAAGGTCAGTATCTATCCGCATATGACACTGGAAGATGAGGCGAAGGTCTTCTACGGGACAAAGGCGTTTGCCCCGGATCTTGAGAAAGAAGGTGCCATAACCGCCGGACTTTTGAGTTATCTGGACAATGTGCGGAAGGATGTCAATCTCGGACTTATTGCCAATCTGTGCAAGGTATTGGTTATTACCGCAGAGTCGCGGGATGAGCTGCATGCGTCGGTGTATCAGGAGACGCTGGATGTGCAGATCGAAACGATCTTAAACCTGATTTTTGAAACGGAGGAAAAGAAATGAAGAAAATAAAAGAGACAGAAAAGGGATTTTACGGCTGTTACTGGCCGGTTGAGGGGAGCAGATGCGCGATCCTTGCAATGCTCGGGGATGACTGTGAGGATTATATGGCAAAATCAGCGGTGAAATGGCTGCAGAAGAAATTTCAGGTCAGTGTGCTGACATTAAGCCCGGCGCACAAAGATTACAGTCACCACAATCTGCCGGTGGAGAGGATCGGCGCGGCGATCACTTATTTAAAACCACAGGGCATTGAGAAATTCGGTATCGCGGGAGCATCCACGACCGGGATGTATGCGCTGCTTGCGGCATCCTATTACCCGGAGATCACGCTGACGATCGCGATGACACCGGCGGACTTTGTGATGGAAGGCTTTTATCAGGGAAAACGCGACGGACAGACCGAGTGGCCGGGAGACGGCGAGTCAAGCGCTTCCTGGGAGGGAAAGCCGCTTCCGTATCTTCCTTATGCATACCGTCATCCGGAATATGGAAAGAAGATGAAAGAAGAAGCAAAAAAAGGCGGGGATCTCATAGCCTCCCGTGAAATTTTTGTGGCGTCTGAAAAAGCGCATCCGATCCGTGAGGAGGAATTTATAAAGATCGAGCGGATCAAAGGAAAGCTTCTTTTGATCGGTGCGGAGGATGATGTGTTATGGGAGACAGAAAAATACATAAAGAGAATGGAGAAACGTCTCGCCGAGCGGGAACACACCTGTGAAGTGGAAAGCTATATTTATGAGCATGCCACACATTTTGTTTTCCCGGAGGGAATGGTAAAGACGATACTTCCGGTCGGAGGAGATCTGCTCACGAGAGTATTTGCCGCAGGACGGAAATTCCCAAAGGAATGCAAAGCGGCGCGGATCGATATCGACCGCCGCGTCACACAGGCTGTGGATGCGTGGAAAACCGTATAATACAGGATAAGAAAAAGAGACAGGCAGGGCAATGGCGGTCTCCGGGCAAAAATGCCGGAAAGTGGAGATGACGGAGAGCTTAAAGAGCATGTCGGAATAGTCGTTTTAAATGAGAAAAAAAGCCGTTTCTTGTTCCGCAAAAAGTACATGGAATATATTGTTTTGTCGGTTAAATGGGTATAGAATAAAAACATCGAATAAACAGTATATTTGATAGAATAGGAGAGAAAACAATATGTTTGGTTTTGGTCAGTTAATCGAGATCTTAAAGAAAGATCCGAAAAAAATCGTATTTACAGAGGGAACTGATCCCCGTATTTTAGAGGCAGCCTCCAGACTTCTTGCAAGCAACTTCCTGCAGCCGATCCTTGTCGGAGATCCGGATGAGGTATATACAACAGCGGCAGACAGCGGATTTAACATCCGTGGGGCAGAGATCATAAATCCGAAAAACTTCGACCGTTTTGATGAAATGGTAGAATTATTCTGTGAGCTCCGTAAATCCAAAGGAGTAACACCGGAGCAGGCGAGAGGAATCCTCTCACAGGCAAATTACTTCGGTACCATGTTGGTAAAGATGGGCATTGCGGACGCACTGCTCGGTGGAGCTACCTATTCCACAGCGGATACCGTAAGACCGGCGCTTCAGCTGATCAAGACAAAGCCGGGCAACACGATCGTGTCTTCCTGCTTTATCCTGGTTCGTCCGTCTGCGACAGGTGAGAACGAAGTCCTTGCAATGAGCGACTGCGCGATCAACATCCATCCGACCGAGGATGAACTCGTAGAGATCGCCGGAGAATCCGCAGCATGCGCGAAGATCTTCGGTATCGATCCTAAGGTTGCATTCTTAAGCTACTCTACCTTTGGTTCCGGAAAAGGTGAAGATGTAGACAAGATGCGCAATGCAGCAGCAAAGGCAAGAGCAAAATATCCGGATCTCCCGATCGAAGGCGAGATGCAGTTTGATGCAGCGGTTTCTCCGAGAGTTGCCCGCACCAAGTGCCCGGATTCTGTTGTTGCGGGACATGCAAATACATTTATCTTCCCGGATATCAACGCAGGAAATATTGGATACAAAATAGCGCAGCGTCTTGGTAACTTCGATGCATACGGCCCGATCCTTCTCGGACTTAACGCACCGATCAATGATCTGTCCCGCGGATGCAATGCTTCTGAAGTATATTCGATGGCGATCATTACCGCAGCTTTGGCATAATTTTTAAAAACAAAAGGCCACTTCGCATCGCTTGTGTGAAGCGGTCTTTTTTTCTATAATTTTTCATGTTTTGTAAATAATTTCGTAGATGAATTTATTTGGTTTGTGATATAATATGATATAAGTATTCCTTTAAGTTTTTAACGGAGACTGGTTATTATCCCCTGAACAATCAGGATTTATCATGAAAGTGGGTAATTATGAGATTTAAACGAGTAGATAAGAGTACGGTGAGATGTATTGTTTCACAGGATGAGATAGAAGAACGCGGTTTAAAGATCGAAGATCTGATAAAAAATGGCGATAAAGCGCAGGAATTTTTGAATGAAGTTGTGGATATGGCGGAGGAAGAGATCGGCTTTAAGATGACTTCAGGCATCCAGGCGGTGCAGGCGGCGTTTCTGCCGAATCATGATGTGGTGTTCACATTTTCAGACAAGGCGGAGAACATCGGCATGGATCGCGCACTGGATCATTTGAAAGACATGATGACAGAGGAAGGCTGGACGGATGCGGAGCGTGTGGACGAGATACGCGGCATGACCGGACAGAACCAGGCGGATGCCTTCGCGAAGCTGCTGCGCGAGATACAGGACAGACAGGAAGAGGAGCTGCAGGAGAGTGAGGCAGCAGACCGGAAAGATCCGTCTGCCGAAGCACAGAGCACCGCAGAGACAGCGGGGGCGCCGGAAGAAAAGAAACCGGCGGATTACTGGATGGGCAATCACATGTTTATCGTGTTCTTTGGTTCGATGGATCATGCGGTTCGCTTTTGCAGACATTTTCCGGGATTTGCGTTCCGGCAGGAGAGCTTGTACAAAACAGATGACAGGGAATATGCGCTGATCCTTGATATCGAGGAGATCGGCAAAGAGGAGATGGCAGCGCTTTCCATCCAGGCATGTGAGTATGGCACGTCATTTTTGATCGGAGACGCCAGAGCGCGTGAGATCGAGGAGCATGCTGTTTGTATCCTTCCGAAACAGGCACTTTACCGGCTTTCGAATTTATAAAACAGACTTTATAGATTTGTTACAGATTTTATTTAGAAAGTTCACATTTTTTTCAAGGGAGAGACATAAGAAGTTCACAAATTGCAGATATTATATAAGCATCACTTGAGAAGAAATCAGTGATGAAGAAAACTTTTTCATAAACTCTCCCCCTTTATAAAAACCACCGACGCACACGGTGGTTTTTTTGTATTAGTGAAGATGGCGGAACCGTCATCTGACTAAATAAACTGATTGGTTGCGGCGTCATAGCAGTAGTCGATGTCGCCGAGTTTTTGTTCCAGTGCCGCGCGGTCAGCGCCGTGCGCATGGCAGAATTTGTCTAATGATGTATAGTGATCCCGGAGTTCTGTGTTCACAAAGCTCAGTAAGATGACCGGGTCTTTTGGTAATGTCTGTGGCATAGCAATCCTCCTTTTTTATAACTGAATGCCCCATGATTATAGAAAACAAGCCGTGAAATGTCAAGGCGTGGCGGAATCTGAAAAAGGAAGTTGACTTTTCGGTGAGGATAAATTTATGATAGTAACAGAAAGGGGTTTTTTATATGACCAAGGAAGAAAAAGTAGAAAGATTTCAGGAGAAAAACAAACAGGCACAGCCGGGGCAGATCGTATGCGCGGGATCTTCGCTGATGGAGATGTTTCCGGTCGAGAAATTTGTAAAAGAGGAGTACCCGGATCTTTTGATCTATAACCGGGGGATTGGCGGTTTTATTACGGATGAACTCTTGGAACATCTGGACGTATGTATTCTGGATTTGAAACCGGTGAGACTTTTTATCAATATCGGGACGAATGATCTGAGTGATCCGGGGGTTACGATCGGACACCTGATGGATCATTATGATAAAGTACTAAGCATCGTGGAGGAAAAGCTGCCGGGGATAGAGATCTATCTGATGGCATATTATCCGGTGAATTATGAGGCTGCCACGGAGGAGATGAAGCCCTGCCTTAAAATCCGAACGAATGACAGGATCCGCGAAGCCAATGCGGCAGTAAAGGAACTGGCAAAGAAGCATCATGCGCGGTATATCGACATCAACGATCCGTTAAAGGACGCCGGGGGCAATTTGCGGGCGGAATATACAATAGAGGGAATGCATATCAAGGAAGAAGGGTATCGCGCCATTTTTCCTGCCTTTATGAAATATGTTTTGGAACCACGCTGGTAACAGAGGAAAAGGAGAAAACCGATGAAGACAGAAAAAGAAGACTTAACGGGACAAATGAATCTTTTTGAGATGCTTTCCGGGGACACCGATCAGACGGAACAGCCGGGACAGGATGAGACCCCGGAGGAAGAAAAAGAGCCGGAGACCGGAGATTTTTACCCGATCCACCGGAAAGCGGATGAGATGCATGTCGTGATGCACAAGATCTTTGAGGATATGCTGGAGAAAGAAAAGATCGTGGTGGCCTATATTGACTACAACGTGATCTATTATAAGGAAAAGGAAAAAGAGCCGCAGCTGATGCAGTATAAGGGCGCAAAGCTTGCGGTAGACCGCTATATGGAGATCGTGGAACGGCTGCGTGAGGATGAGATGTTGATCGAGGACGAGGGAGAACTGGTTCTTTGTGATGTGTAGATGAAAGACTCTGTGTGGGGAAAAGACTTTGACTGTCAGTGAGAATGATAGCCAAAGTCTTTTTTTTGTAATGGCAACGAGGAAAATGAAATGTCCAAACGGAACAAAAAGGGCGAAATGGGACAGACAAAAGCGTTTTGGTATGCTATGCTGTTAAAAGTTAGTACTGACTAATTTCTTTTACATAAGGAGGACATGAAAATGTCAACGCAAAAAAATGGAAAATTATTGCAGGGCAAAGATCTGATATCAATCGGAATTTTTTCTGCGATCTACTTTGTACTTAATTTTATCTGCATGCTTCTCAGCGGACTGCATCCGGTCATCTGGATATTAATTTTACTTGGCACCTTTTTAGCGGCGTGTCTGCTTGGAGAACTGATCCGTTTTCTTGGCGGATATAAGAGCTTTCTCTGGAACGCGGCGGCGTTTGCAGCATTTTCACTTGGAATGACAGGTTCCCCGCTTCCGATCTGGATCATGCGGGAGAGCTTTTTAACACAGATCAGCGAACAGGGAATGGCGGAGTCTTACGTTTCCACACTGCGGGCGCTCTCCTCACAGGGAATGCTGGTTGTGATGATCGTGGCGCCGGTGATCGCGGCGTTTGTGGGCGCGTGGATCGCAAACGGTATGTGCCACAAACATTTTAAGAAAGCGGGTATATCCGGGATGCCATGAAATTAAAAAATCTGCATGGAGGCGAAAAAGTGGAAACTCTTGTTGTGCCGCTTATGATGTCGGCGGTCAATACGGCGGAAGAGCTTGCGGCTGCGGCAAAACAACGGTCACCAAACTGATCAATGGGCTGATCCCGCATTTTACCGCGGACGGACAATTACAGGGCGACGTCACGGTTGCGGGTATGCCGGTGCGCGATACCGCGGTCTATGAACTGGCAAAAGAAGTCGGTTCGGTATTTCAGAATCCGAAAAGCCAGTTTTTCCATCTGGATACGGACAGTGAGCTGGAATTTGGACTGGAAAATGAAGGCGTCCCGCCGGAACAGATCAAATCCCGCGTCGAGACGACCGTCCGGCAGTTAAAAATAAAAAAGCTGATGCACCGGAATATTTTTTCACTTTCGGGCGGAGAAAAACAGCTTTTGGCGTTCGCAAGCGTGTATGCCATGAATCCGCAGATCTATACCTTAGATGAACCAACGGCAAATCTGGATGAAGAGGCGATTGAAAAACTGAGAAAGCAGCTGATCCGTCTGAAAGAAGAGGGAAAAACGGTTGTGATCGCAGAGCACCGGCTGTACTTTCTGGCGGATCTTGTGGATCGCGCGGTCTATATCCGGGATGGAAGGATTGAAAAAAGCTTTTCAAAGGCAGAATTTCTTGCCATGGAGGAAACGGAGCGGATCCGGCTGGGACTTAGAAAATTAAAAAGGACCACGTTAGATCTGGAAAAAGCCCGTGCCTATGAGGCGGGAAAAGGACTCGGGATCTGTGGACTTGGCTGTGGCTACAAGGATGAGCCGGATGTGATAAAGGATCTCTCGTTTACCGCGTATCCGGGTGAGGTGCTTGGAATTTCCGGGCACAACGGTGTGGGAAAGACAACACTGATCCGCTGTCTGTGCGGACTGATCCGGGAGCAGAAAGGAAGTATCTCCCTGGAAGGGGATGTGTTAAAGCGAAAGCAGAGACAGAAAAACTGCTTTTTAGTCATGCAGGATGTAAACCATCAGCTTTTTTCGGACAGCGTTTTTGGCGAGTGTGAACAGGCGGGAGCGTCGGATGAAGCAGGGATAAGAGAAGCGCTTGCGCAGTTTGATCTCGGTGATTACGAAGAAACGCATCCGATGGCATTGTCCGGCGGGCAGAAACAGCGACTTGCGGTGGCAACAGCGGTGCTTTCCGGAAAAAAGGTACTGATCTTTGACGAGCCGACGAGCGGACTGGACTACCGCCATATGAAGGAAGTCTGCGAGATGGTGCGAAATCTCGCGAAAGCGGGAAAGATCGTGCTTGTGGTGTCACATGACAGGGAATTCATGCAGGACGCGTGTGACAGGATATTGATGCTTGGAGAAAAGGAGGAAGGGGCATGAAAGAAGAAGGGATCGGGCAGGCAAGAGGCATTCTGCTGGCGAAAAGCGACGGATGCAGTGTGTATCAGTTCCGCAACGAGACCGGTGACGGCACGATGACCTGCTATGAAGTGTTTCCGGGCGCGATGTTGAGCTTCAATGATTTTCATGTGAAATATTTTGATTCCGAATATGTGCCGGGCAGAAATATGTTTGTCATTGACCATTGCAGAGAGGGAAAAATGGAATATCTGGCAGTGGAAAATGCCTACGCCTATGTCGGAGCCGGGGACATTAAGATGGACCGCAGGCTCACGCATACCGAGCGTTTTGTATTCCCGTCGAGCCATTATCACGGGCTGACGATCGGCTTTGATATGGAGATCGCGGCGGCGGCGCTCGCGGAGGAAGTGAAGGATTTCCCGGTCGATCTCATAAAGCTGCAGGAGAAGTACTGTCCGGGGCGTTATCCGAATCTGATACACGAAAAAGGTGCCGCAGAGCATATTTTCGGGGAACTGTATCAGGTGCCGGAAAAGATCAGGATCCCTTATTTTAAGATCAAGATCATGGAGCTTCTGCTGTATCTGGATGCACTGGAACTGCCGAAGGAACAGGAAGAAAGACCCTATTACTATAAAACACAGGTAGAAAAGGTAAAAGCGATCCAGGCGTTTTTGGCGGAGCATATGGCGGAAAATTATACGCAGGAGGATCTCTCGGCGCGGTTTGAGATTCCGCTGACCGGAATGAAAAACTGCTTTAAATCCGTGTATGGGATGTCGATCGGCGCCTGGCTTACCGATTACCGCATGAACCGCGCGGCAGAATTTCTGCGGGCGGATCGTGAAAAGAGTGTTGCGGAGATCGCGGGACTGGTGGGCTATGACAGCGCCAGCAAATTCGCGATCGCGTTTCGGAAAATTATGGGAATGTCGCCGGTGGAATACCGCAGCGCCATTCGTTAGGAGGATAGGATATTATGAAAGAGAAGAAAGAGGGCTGGATGCGTACCCTGCTCGGGTATGCGGGCGGATATCGGAAGAAATTCGGACTCTCTATCGTTCTGTCGGTGATCAGCATCACGGCGGGACTGGTTCCGTTTTTCTGTATGTATCAGGTCATATGTAAATTTGTGGATGGAACCGTGACATCCGGGGCAATCCTTGGATGGTGCGGTGCGGCACTTTTTGCGTACTGCGTGAAAGTGTTATGTTTTGCCGGTTCCACGGCGGCGTCCCATCAGGTGGCATATCATGTACTTGAGGGACTCAGACTCAGAATGGCGGATCGTTTTTTGCATGCGCCGCTCGGCGAAGTGCAGGCACATTCCATCGGTGAGATCAAAAACATCATGGTGGATAAGATCGAAGGGATCGAGCCACCGCTTGCGCATGTGGTTCCGGAAGGTGCGGGACATATCGTACTGCCGGTTGTGAGCATCCTTGCGCTTGCACTGATCGACTGGCGGATCGCGCTTGCGTCGCTTGTGACATTTCCGGCGGCGTTTGTGTGCATGGCACTGACCTTCAAGATCAGTGGAAAGAACTTTGATACCTATAACAATTCCAACACCTACATGAACAGCATGATCGTGGAGTATATTGAAGGAATTGAAGTAATAAAAGCGTTTGGACGCGCGGGTGTTTCCTATGAAAAATACGCGAAGGCGATCACGGATTACCGCACGTTCGTCATCAAGTGGCTGTCCTCGACCTGGGTGACCATGAAACTTGCATTTGCGCTGTTCCCGGCGACTCTGATCGGAACGCTTCCGGTCAGCCTGGCACTGGCATCCGCAGGAACGATCACGGCATCACAGGCGGCACTCGCAGTCATGCTCTCCATTTCGATGGTGGGTTCTCTCGCAAAGCTGGAAGTATTCGCGAATGAAACAAAGCAGATGCAGATGACGGTCGAAGAACTGGATTCCCTGCTTACGATGAAGAGCCTCCCGGAGCCGGAGAAACGCGCCAATATAAAGAGCACGGATGTGGAATTAAAACAGGTGCGCTTCTCTTACAGTGGAAACACGGAGGAGGAAGTGCTGCACGGCATCGACTTAAAACTGCCGCAGGGCAGTTTCACGGCACTGGTCGGTCCGTCCGGCGGAGGAAAGTCAACGGTTGCAAAGCTGATCGCACGGTTTTTCGATGTGACCGAAGGAAGCATTACGATCGGCGGAGTCAATATCAAGGATATGCCGCTCTCCCAGATTTCGGAAAATGTAAGCTTTGTTGCGCAGGACAACTTTTTGTTCCGCTGCTCCCTGCTTGAAAATATCCGCCTTGGCAATCCGAAAGCTACCGATGAGGAGGTAAAGGCGGCGGCAAGAGCGGCGCAGTGCGAGGAATTTATCTTAAAACTGCCGCAGGGCTATGATACCCCGGCGGGGGAGGCGGGAAAACGGCTGTCCGGCGGAGAAAAACAGAGGATCGCCATTGCCCGTATGATGTTAAAGAACGCGCCGATCGTTATCTTAGATGAAGCGACGGCATTTACCGATCCGGAGAATGAGGATAAGATCCAGCAGAGTATCGCGGCACTGACCAAGGGGAAGACGCTTCTTGTCATTGCGCACCGTCTCTCAACGATAAAGCAGGCGGACAATATCGTAGTCTTAAAGAATGGTGCGATTGTTGCGCACGGAACGCAGGAAGAGCTGCTTGAAAATTGCCCGCTCTATCAGGATATGTGGAAAGCGCATATCGGAGCAAAGGAATGGGCGGTATCGTCAGCCGGAAAGGAGGAAAAGGCATATGTTTAAGACAATAGGACGCATCATCAACTGGTGCGGGGAATTTAAAGGAAAGCTTTACATCGGGTTTATCTTTTCTTTCCTTTCCAATATTTTCGTGGCAATGCCTGTCATGGTCGCCGCGTATACGGTGGGAATGCTGATGGAGGCGGAAAAAGGAAGCGGCACGTTTGACCGCAAATGGATCGGATACAGTATCTTGATCATTTTGGGACTCGTTTTCTTCCGTTTCCTGTTTGATTACCTGCGGGCAAAATTTCAGGAAGCGATCGGTTATGAGCTGATAGCAAGAGACTGGCTTGCGGTCGGAGATGCCTTAAAGCGTGTATCCCTCGGATACTTTCAGCAGATGAACACCGGAAATATCTTAAGCTCGATCACAACAGGGCTCGGAACGCTGGAAACCATGGGAATCCGTATGATCAACAGCTTTATCGGCGGCTATCTGAATTTCCTTGTTGTATTTCTCTGCCTTTGCGTATTCAGTCCGGTTACCGCACTGATCGCGCTTGCGGCAGCAGCCGTATCCTTTGTTTTTTTGCTTGTGATCTCATGGTACAGCACGAAAAACGCGCCGGTGGAGGCAAAGGCGAACCGCGATATGACAGGATCGATCCTGGAATACGCAAGAGGACTTTCGGTCGTAAAATCCTTCGGACAGAGCGGAGCGTCCATGCAGGCGCTTTCCGATGCGGTCGGTGACAGCAGACGGATCCACTTAAAGATCGAGTGGGGATTTATCCCGTCGAACAGCCTGCACCTTCTGGCATTGAAATGTGGTTCGGTCGGGCTTGCGCTGGCATCCTTTTTCATGACACTGAACGGACAGATGGATTTTTCCATGATGCTCATCTTTGTATTCTTTTCATTTGAGATCTTTGCGAGCGTGGAACCGATCAGCGACAGCGCCCATGTATTAAGTATCATCGAGGACGCGATGGATCAGCTGGATGCCCTGAAAAAAGAAAACTATATTGACAGCGACGGAAAGGACATTCCGTTAAACCATTATGACATTGCATTTGAACATGTAAACTTTGGCTATGACAGCAGAACGATCTTAAAGGATGTAAGCTTTCAGATACCGGAAAAGACTTCGACCGCGATCGTCGGACCGTCGGGTTCCGGAAAAACAACGATCTGCAGCCTGATCGCGCGTTTTTATGACGCAAACGGCGGAAACATCCGTATCGGCGGCCACAATATCAAAGAGCTGACCTGCGACAGTCTGCTCTCCAATATTTCCATGGTGTTCCAGAACGTGTATCTGTTTCATGACACGATACGCGCGAATATCTGTTTCGGAAAACCGGACGCAACGGAAGCGGAGATGATCGAAGCAGCGAAAAAAGCGTGCTGCCATGACTTTATCATGGAATTGCCGGATGGCTATGACACGGTGATCGGAGAGGGCGGCGATACGCTCTCCGGCGGACAGAAACAGCGTATTTCCATTGCGAGAGCCATGTTAAAGGACGCGCCGATCATCATCCTCGATGAGGCAACGGCAAGTATCGATCCGGAAAACGAGCATCTGATCCAGAATGCGGTGACGGAGCTGACAAGAGGAAAGACGATCATTACGATCGCGCACCGGCTTGCCACGATCGAGCAGGCAGATCAGATCCTGGTTGTGGATGACGGGCGGATCGCGGAGAGCGGTACGCATCAGGAACTGATCCGTCAGGACGGAAAATACAAGCAGTTTGTAGAGATCCGAAAGAAAGCGGAAGGCTGGAAGATCAGCTAAAAGAAGTGTAATACAAAAAAGAAGCCGGCACGGGAAAATTCCTGTGCCGGTTTCTTTAGCTATTGTGGCAATGGACATTCGCTGCAATAAGGGGATCAGCCGATATGCGCAGCTCCGATCGCGCGGATATCCATCGGATATACGTTCTCCTTGCCGACATACTGGGCAATGTAGTTTACATAATTTTCCATTTCCGCTTCCGGTACGATCGCTGCGATCACACCGGCAAATCCACCGCCGTGTACGCGGCACATACCGTCGTTGATCTTCTTTAAGAAAAGTTTGGTCAGTGCCAGTGTGCGCGTGATCTTCTGCTCATGGCAGTCCTGCATGGAGTAGCAGTTCTGGAGCAGTTCCCAGGAAGAATTGCCGGATTCGTCCATGAGGCGGAGCACATCGTCGTATTTTTTGTTTCGGATCGCGTCAGCTGCCTGTTCTACACGGGAAGTCTCTTCAAAGAAGTGGATCGCGCGCAGCAGGGCTCTGTCGTCTTCAATCTCGTTGCAGTGAGCGAGGAGATCGTCTAAAGTGGTCTCGTGCAGCAGTTCCTTGCCGAGTATCTTTGCGACTGCTTTCATCTCATCCGGGATCTCAGAATATTCACGGCTTAAGTCCGCATGATTTTTTCCGGTGTTTACGATGACCAGACGATAGCCGAACATTCCAAAGGAGAAATCCAGTTTCTGGTATTTTAAGTCGTTTCGATCCGCAAAATCAAAGAGTACCGGGCCGCCGACCGCGCATGCCATCTGATCCATCATGCCGGAGCTCTTATCCCAGTAAACATTTTCCGCGTACTGTCCGATCTTTGCGTAGTCGGTAAATGTCATTTTTTCATCGTTAAAGAAGTGGTTTACGATCGAGCAGACCAGCATCTCAAAGGAAGCGGAGGAGCTGACACCCGCAGCCGCAATTACGTTGGTGCTCACATAAGCGTCAAAGCCTGCGGTTTTAAAACCGTTTTTCTTTGCGCCTTCCATCATTCCGGCAACTAACGCAGGTGTTCCTGCCGGATAATTCTCACGGGTCAGTTTGGTGAGATCTACAACGATCTCATCGTAGCCTTCACTGGTGATGCGGATGATGTCAGAGTCGTTCGGGCATGCGGCACCGATCGTGTCGAGGTTGATGCTGCCGGCGATTACTTTTCCGCCGTTGTGGTCGGTGTGGTTTCCGATGATCTCGGTTCTTCCCGGGGAAGTAAAGTATTCCGCGTGATCGTGATGATAAATCTTTTCAAAATTGTCTGCGAGGCTCTCAAAACGTGCGCCGCATTTTTCGGTTTCTCCGTAAATCTCTTTTAATTTTGCCTGTTCCGGTAAATTCATATTATCGTCTCCTGTTCTTTTTATTTTTCTTTGATACCGTTTTTCGTTTCTGATCTTATTATAACGCGCAGATGAGAAAATACCTTGATAAATCTGTGATAAATAAGGAAAATATTGCGTTTCTTTGTGAAAATGGTGTATATTAAAGGTAATTTATTGCGTGAAAGGAGAGGAAAACGATGCAGATCGTCACCAACCAGTTTCAAAAGGAATTAAAAAAGCACGGCAGTGACCATTTTCCGTTTCTGGTCAGTTATGAGAAGCTCTCCGGATACGAACAGGGGTATTTTATGTGGCACTGGCATCCGGAGATTGAGATCACACTGGTCAGACAGGGAACGATGTGTTACAAGGTGAATGACCGGTGCTACCACTTAAAGACCGGGGATCTTTTGTTTGACAATTCCAATGTCCTTCATGCCGGGAGCATGGAGCAGAAGGAGGACTGCGATTATGTCTCGGTGACGTTTGATCCGAAGCTCATCTATGGATTTTTCCAGAGCACGATCTGTACGCGGTATGTGGAACCGGTGACGCAGGATTTTTCGCTGCCGGCGATCCACATTGATGGTTCGGCAGACTGGCACGGCAGATTCGCGGAGCTGATGCGCGAAGTCATTGCGCTTGATAAGGAGCGGCCGGAATATTATGAACTGGATATCACGATCCGTTTGCAGATGCTCTGGAAACTGCTGTTAGAGCACAGGAGGCCGGGCGAGGGGATCGCTTCCCATAACGCGACCGAGTATGAGCGGATCAAAAAGATCATTTCCTATATCGATCAGAATTATCAGGAACGGATCACGCTAAAGGATATCGCGGATCACATCCATCTGTGTGAGAGTGAGTGTACGAGACTGTTCCGGCGTTATATGAATGTCACGCTCTTTTCCTTTTTACAGGAGTACCGCATCGAGCGGAGTCTCGAATATCTAAACGGCGGGGAGACGATCAGTGACATTGCGGGAAAAGTGGGATTCGCGGATCCGAATTATTACTCCAAGGTGTTTGCGAAGATCAAGGGATGCAGCCCGAGGGAATACCGGAAGCGGCAGTGAAAAAAATGACTGGGGGAATCGGATAACTATACTTATATCAAAGAATTTTCCACCTCATGTCTTCTTTTGTCTACTGACAACGGAAGGCGGGAGGTTTTATAATAACTGCATAAGAAAAATTGTGAAGCATTGATAAGGAAAAGGATGGGATATATGATGTTACAGGCAATGGAAACTGGAAAAGTACACCTGCTGCCGGGGCTTTTCGCGGAGCGGGCAGAGGTAAACAGAGCGTATTTAATGGAACTGGAAAATCAGGGGCTTTTGCAGAATTTTTATCTGGAGGCAGGCATCATCATGCCGGGACTGCAGGTGGTGGAAGACCCGGAGACGGCGCTGCTGCACTGGGGCTGGGAAGCGCCGACCTGCCAGCTTCGCGGGCATTTTTTAGGACACTGGATGTCGGCGGCGGCAAAGCTTGTTGCGGCGACAGGGGATGTGGAATTAAAAGCAAAGCTCATAAAGATCGTGGATGAACTGGAAAAATGCCAGAAATTAAACGGCGGACAGTGGATCGGACCGATCCCAGAAAAATATTTCAAGAAGCTGGAGAGAGAAGAATACATCTGGTCGCCGCAGTATGTGATGCATAAGACATTGCTCGGACTGATGCATGCGTATCAGTACGCCGGGATCGAGCAGTCACTTGCGATCTTGGACGGGATCAGCGACTGGTATGTGGACTGGGTAAAGGATATGGAAGTAAAAAATCCGCACGCGGTGTACAGCGGCGAGGAAGGCGGCATGTTGGAGGTATGGGCGACGCTTTACGAACTGACCGGTGAGGAGAAATATCTTGCTCTGGCAAAAGCGTACGATCATCCGTCCATTTTCCGCAAGCTGGAAGAAGGAAAGGACGCGCTGACAAACTGCCATGCAAACGCCAGCATCCCGTGGGCGCATGGCGCGGCAAAAATGTATGAGATCACCGGGGATGACCGATGGAAAAAGTTGGCAGAGGATTTCTTCCGATTTGCGGTGACGGAGCGTGGAACCTACTGCACCGGCGGACAGAACGCGGGTGAATTCTGGGTGCCGCCAAAGATGCAGGGACATTTCCTGGGTGACCGCAATCAGGAATTCTGCACGGTCTACAATATGGTGCGTCTGGCGGACTATCTGTATCGTTTTACCGGAAAGGCAGAGTACGCCGATTATATCGAAAAAAATCTCTATAACGGATTTTTGGCGCAGCAGAACAAACATACCGGACTGCCGACGTATTTTCTGCCGCTTCGTGCCGGAGCGAAAAAGAAATGGGGAACAAAGACTAGGGATTTCTGGTGCTGCTACGGAACGATGGTGCAGGCACAGACGCTGTACCCGGAACTCTGCTATTTTTCGGAGGAGGAGAAAGACCGGCTTGTGATCGGTCAGTATATTCCGTCCGAAGTGACCTGGGGAGAAGGGGAAAAACGCGTTACAGTCTCTCAGAGCGTGGATATGAAATCCTACAACGCGCAGGCATTTTTCGATGAAAAAGACGAGAGCCAGATGTCAAGATGGCTGCTCAAATTCACGGTGAAGGCAAAACGGCATTTTACACTGTCCTTACGTGTGCCGCAGTGGGTAAAGAGCGCGCCGGAAGTGACGATAAACGGACAAAAACCGGAATCCGTGGAAATTACAGAGGGGTATCTGAACCTGGAGCGTGACTGGGCGGAGGATGAGATCACGGTCTATTTCCCGGCGGGACTTGCGCTTGAAAATCTCCCGGATGCGCCGGAACTCGCGGCAGTGCTGGAAGGGCCGATCGTTCTGGCTTCCCTGAGCGATGCCGACCGCGGACTTGAAATTTCCGGAAAACCGGAGGATGCGATACAGCCGAGATATGAGCACACCTATGATGTATTCCCGTGGCAGCAGAGCACCTATCAGACGGTGGGACAGGCACAGAATGAAAAGCTGGTACCGCTCTATGATGTGACGGATGAATCGTATACGGTATACCACACGATATCGTAGCGCATTACCGGTAACGCCTGCGGTAATCCGTGGGCGTACACTGTTCAAACTTTTTAAAAACTTTCATAAAGTATTTTTCATCAGGGAAACCGCAGGAATATGCGGTTTCTTTTATGCTGAGGTCATAGTTGGAAAGCAGCTTTTTGGACGCCTCGATGCGCAGACGATTGGTATAGGAGACCAGAGAGAGCCCCATGTGCCGTTTAAACAGGGAGGAAAGATAATCAGCCTGATAACCGACGGCATCTGCCAGTTCTTCCACGAAAAAAGAGCGGCGGTAATTGGCGTGGATCCAGTCGCAGGCGGCAGGGATGACGGCGGGAATACCGGAAGAAATCTTTTTGTCTGAACTCTGCGGAGTGGAGGACAGTTCCATGAGCAGCAGGCTTGTGGTGTAGTCGAGCATGCGCGGCGCGTTTTTACATTCGTCCAGTGACAGATCGGTCAGGCGGCGAAAGAGCGAGAGGATCCTGCCCGGAGACACCAGCTTTCCGTATTCCGGGAAAAAGTAGGCGGAGTCCTGGCAGGAAAAAGTGTCAGCAACGGCACGAAACGGCGGAGCCGCGAAAAAATGCACCCAGAAATAGGAAAGGCTGCCGGTGGAAGCCCGGTGTCCGAAATGTTCTTCGCCCTCATGGAGAAAAATATAGTGATTTGGCGGTACGGTATACGGAATACCGTTTGCGGTAAGGTACAAGGTTCCCTCGGTGACAAGGATCAGCACGTTGATCGAAAGCGTGCGGCGCTGATGCAAAAAGCCGTCTCTGCTGATCAGCTGTCCGCATACATCACAGGAGAGCGGACGGTCTGTCGTTGAAGAAAAATACCGGATCGTGTGATCTGTCATTGCCATAAGAACCTCCCTAACCGCTTTGTTTTGAATCATCATATCACGGCAGGGATCGGATTTCAAGGAAGCGAAACAGCCCGGAGCCGACGAGGACGAGCAGGATGATCGCGGTGAAAAATAAAAAATGCAAAGCTGCGGGCGAAAATGTGAGAAACAGTTGAAGAAAATGCCCGAAACATAGTATAATATCTGTTTAGAAACAAACAGGAAAGAGGAAGATGGATGAGCATTTTTAAAAAGAAACTGACGGTAAATGAAGCCATAAACAAGGCGCATACATCACAAAACGCACTTTTGATCGACTGCAGGATCAAGGAGGAATACAGCCACGGACATGTTGCCGGAGCGATCAACATTCCGCTTGAGAAGATGACCGCAGACCGCGTGCTGCGAAGAATTCCGGATAAGGAAAAAGAGCTGTATATCATCGGAAGTTACAGCTATAAGCCGCAGAACGCAGTGAGAACCTTAAAAAAGATGGGTTACAAGCGTGCGGTATTTGGCGGATATATGGAAGAACATTACGGGGTACTGAAAAAGTAAAAAAGCGGGAGAGAGTCAGGATAAGAAAGGGATTATAAAAATGGGAAAAACATTAGTAGCATATTTCAGTGCAAGCGGAGTGACCGCAAAGGTTGCGGAAAAAGTGGCAAAGGCGGCAGAAGCGGATCTTTTTGAGATCAGGCCGGAAGTGCCTTACACCAAGGCAGACTTAAACTGGATGGACAAGCAGGCAAGAAGTACGGTAGAGATGAATGATCCGGCTTCCAGACCAAAGACGACCGGAACCGTAGAAAATATGGAACAGTACGATACTGTCATTATCGGATTCCCGATCTGGTGGTATGTGGCACCGACGATCATCAATACATTCATGGAGAGCTATGATTTCGCAGGAAAGAAGATCGCGTTATTCGCGACTTCCGGTGGAAGCGGATTCGGTAAGACTGTCGAGAAGCTTGCGCCTTCGGTGGACGCGTCCGCAAAGTTCGTCTCCGAAAAATTACTGAACCGCGCGACAGAGGCAGATATTGCCGGCTGGTTAAAGACGTGGATGTAGGGAAACAGACCTGAAAATAATCACTGCCAATCTAAAGAAAATATAGGTAAAGCTAAAAATAATATGGTACAACCTAAAAATTTTACCTTTCTTTTTGGCGAAGTATCGTATATGATAATAGCAGAGATGCAAAGAGGCATGAACATTGAAAAATGTGCATGTCTCTTTTTTCTTTTCAGAAAAGAGCGATTGGTTCAGACGAAAAGGAGGGAATGACATGGAAAAATTGGAAGGAAAGGTAGCGGTGATCACCGGCGCGTCCAAAGGCATCGGTGAGGGGATCGCGAAAGTATACGCAAAATATGGCGCCAAATGTGTTCTGGCTGCGCGTGGCCCAAAAGTTTTGGAGCTGGCAGAAGAGTTACGGAAACAGGGGTATGAAGCCATTGGCGTTCAGACAGATGTTTCCGATTTCCAAAGTGTGGAAAAGCTGGTTTGTACCGCGGAAGAAACTTACGGACCGGTGGATATCCTGGTCAATAATGCAGGGATCTGTGTATTGGAAGACTTTTTAAGCGCAGATTCGTTCGAGAACAGGGACAAACATTTTGATATTAATATAAAGGGCGTCTGGAATACGACAAAGGCAGTGCTCCCAAGCATGTTTAAAACGGGTGCTGGGGCGATCGTTATTATGAGTTCTGTGACGGGAGATATGGTTGCGGATCCCAGAGAGGTTGCCTACGCAACATCAAAGGCGGCGCTGGTCGGATTTACCAAAGCGATGGCGCGGGAAGTGGCGGACAAAAAGATCCGCGTGAATGCAATCTGTCCCGGATATGTTTTAACACCGTTGGTGGAAGGCATGGCAAAACAGTCAGATCCGGAAGATCCAAAGCGTGCGATCCAGGCGATCGCGGATGCAGTTCCGCTCGGACGTCTGGCGGATCCGACCGAGATCGGAGAACTTGCGGCGTTTCTTGGAAGCAGTGAATCCAGTTATATTACGGGAGCGCAGATCGTAATCGATGGCGGAAGCACGTTACCGGAAACCACATCCATGGGACAGTAAGCCGGAGAAGATCCGGGAAAAGGTGGTGGGACAATGCAGTATGTTGGAATTTACGATAAAAACGGATATGTGGCAGAACAGATCAAAAGCATGAAGTTCTGGTCGGTCAGAAATGATTTTGAACTGACAGAGATCATCCATGATAAAAATGAAATATTTACATATCTGAACAGTCACCGCCCCAATATTTTTCTTCTGGTGGAAGAAAAAAACGAAGGATTCGCGTCAGAGCATTTAAAAGAGATCACCAGCCTGTTTCTTGGGGTGAAGGTCATATGGATCGGACATGAGAAGTCCTACGAGATTGTAAGAAAAATATTTCTTGCGGGAGCGTTTGATTACCTGATACAGCCGGTGGATGAAAAGATGTTAGAGGATTCGCTGATCCGTGTATATGATGTGATCGGGCTTGGATATGTGGTCAATGACCTTCAGATGAAAGTGGATGCCCTCATTGATAATATCTTTTTGGGCGGCGGACAGGAAGAGCTCATCATACAAAATATCATAGACCAGATTTACGAAGACTGGAAACAGGATGCGATCAACTGTCAGCTGATCGCGGATAAAGCGAAAAATCATATCTATGAGATCCTGATCGACCGAAAGCCGTGGCTGGAGAAATTTTTATATCGAAATGACTTTACCTATAAGTTTGGTTTCTCCCTTTTGCGGAAAGAAGAGATCATGAAAGACTGGGTGCGCTGCTTTAAAGAGGCAAGCAAAATGGTCGTGAAATATCAGATGATCGATGACAGGCTGGTTTATCGCATTGGAAAATATGTGGTGGTCCATGTGGATGAAAAACTTTCGCTGGAAAGTGTGGCAAAGGGAGTTTATCTGAATCCGAGCTATGTCAGTCATATTTTCAAAAAAGTGACAGGAATGAGCTTTACCGATTATATGACGGAAGTTAAGGTGGACCGCGCAAAGGTACTTTTAAGAGACAGCAAACTAAAGATTTACGATGTGGCGGCAACGGTTGGATATTCCAATTCAGAGTATTTTGCCAAGACATTCCGGAAAAAACAGGGTATGCACCGGTCGTTTACCAGAAGATGCTGGCAGAACTATACGACCAGAATGAAAAATAAAAATAGCAGAAAAGGAGATAAGATCATGGGAAAATCAGTTTGTGAAGAAGCATTTAAATTATCAAAAGAAGAAGTATTTGACAAGTCGATGACTTACTGGAACAGCGGAAAGACAAAAGAGTGGCTGGATTTAAAGATCGATCTTCTGATCGGAAAAAGAGAAGGCTATTATTTCTGGGATATGGATGGCAAAAAGCTGATGGATGTCCATATCAATGGAGGAACCTACAGTCTCGGACATAGAAATCCTGAGGTTATCGAGGCACTGAAGGAAGCGACAGATTATGTGGATATCGGAAATCATCACTTCCCGTCACCGCTGAAAGCGATGCTTGCGGAAACGGTGATCAAAGCGTCACCGGAAGGTATGAAACATGTGATCTATGGCTCAAGTGGCGGAGAGATCGTGGATTTCGCTTTGAAATGCGCAAGGGCGGCGACCAAACGGAAAAAGATCGTGTGCATTCAGAATGCGTATCATGGGCATACCGGACTTGCGGTAGCAGCAGGAAATGACCGTTACTCCAAGATCTTTCTGGCGGACAAAGGACCGGATGAGTATATCAAGGTGCCGTTTAATGATGTCGCGGCGATGGAAGAAGCATTAAAAGGCGGGGATGTTGCGGCTGCCATTTTGGAGACGATCCCGGCAACCTACGGTTTCCTGATGCCGGAGGAGGGATATCTCCCGGCGGTCAAGGCATTGTGCGAAAAATACGGCACACTCTACATTGCGGATGAAGTACAGACCGGACTTATGAGAAGCGGTGAGATGTGGGCAATTACCAAATATGGAGTGACACCGGATATTATCGTGACCTCCAAAGGATTTTCCGGTGGCATTTATCCGATCTCCGCAGCGATCCTGAATGAGAAGGCATCTTACTGGATGACACAGGATGGCAGCGCCCACATGGCGACGTTCGGCGGGGCAGAGTTAGGCTGTGCATGCGCGCTCAAGGTATTTGAGATACTGAATCGTCCGGAAACCAAGAAAAATATTGATTTCATTTCGGATTATCTGAGAAAAGGACTGGATAAGATCCGTGAGGAAAACCCGGACATTTTTACCGGTATCCGCCAGTGCGGTACGATCATGGGACTGGAATTTGCGGGAAAAGAAGGCGCAATACCGGTTATGCAGCACTTGTATCAGAACGGAGTATGGGCGATCTATTCGCAGCTTGATCCGCATGTACTGCAGTTTAAGCCTGGAATTCTTGCAAGTAAGGAGTATTGCGATGAACTGCTTGAGAAAATGGAAAAGGGAATCAGGGAAGCAAGGGAAGATATTCTGGCACAGGCATAGGAGGATACGCGATGGCATTTGAAAATACAGAATTATTTGATCAGATCGCAACAGACGCATTGAAAAATTACGGATGGGAAGATACCGATGAATCAAAGTTGATCGTTCTTTCTGAAAATGCGACCTATATGGTGAAAAATAAAGAAACCGGAGAAAAGGACGGCGTGCTCCGCATCAGCCGTCCGGGTTATCACACATTGGAGGAACTGAATTCCGAGATGAAGTGGTTAAACCAGATCAATGAATATACACCGCTTATTGTCGCAAATCCGATCAAAGGATTAAACGGGGAAGACATTCAGGTGGTAAAAGGAAATGACGGAAGAAATTACTACTGCGTGATCTGTGAGTATCTTCCGGGAGATCCGCCGGATGAGAACAATGAAGCGCAGATGGTAAAGCAGTTTTCTTACCTAGGAGAAACGACGGCATATCTTCACCGCCAGACAGAGATCTGGAACGGAACGGCGAAGCTGGATCGGATGGAATGGAACTATGACACGATCATCGGTGATCATGCGGCATGGGGAAGATGGCAGGATTTTCCGGATATGACACCGAAAGCGCAGAGAATGCTGGAAGAAGTTGCGGTCATCATAAAAAAACGTTTGCAGCGATATGGCAAGACAGAAAATAATTACGGACTGATCCATGCGGATCTGCGGCTTGCCAATCTGCTGTTAGAAGGAGATCAGATAAAGGTCATTGATTTTGATGACTGTGGGTTTGGCTGGCATCTGCATGATCTGGCGTCTGCGCTCAGTTTTATGGAAGAAAAGCCGATCGTGCCAAAATTAGTAAATGCATGGCTGGATGGTTATCGTAAAGTACTGCCGTTTACAGATACCGATTTTGAAGAAATAGATACCTTTATCATGCTGCGGCGGCTTCAGCTGACCGCATGGCTGGCAAGTCATAAGGAATCCGGTCCGGTGGCAGAACTCAGTGTTGGCTGGATGGACGGGACGATCGAGCTGGCAGAACGTTATTTGCGGTTGTTTGGGTAGCAGGGGGATAAAACATAAAAGGAGGAATGTTTATGAGTGATGTTGTTATGACAGAAAAGAAAGCGGGCGTATTGTCCAAATCGATGAAACTCGTTTATGTTTACGCAATGGCGACAGGTGCAATTTTTACCTTTATGTGTTATTGGGATGGAATTTTTATGTCCTACACAGGACCGGCGACCTTCCTTGCGTTTGCGCTTATGACGCTTGCAGTTCTGCCTACGGCATTTGTCTATGCAGAGTATTCGACAATGCTGCCAAGTACGGGTTCCTGTCTGGTCTTTAATACGGTAGGCTTAAACAAGCATGCCGGTTTCTGGTCGGCGTGGCTTATCATGTGTGCCTGGATTGCGGTGCCGGCAGCCGGAGTGCTCGGAATCATAGACTGGCTGAATTATCAGTTTCATCTGAATCTGGTAGGAACAAAAGCAGTCATTGTAGGAGCTTTGGTCTTATGCGCATGGTGCGTGCTCAGTATGTATAAAAATGTGGTAGCCGGAAAAGTGCAGTCCTTTATGCTGTTTGCCGGAATCGCGGGTATTTTGATCTGCTCCGTCATGTTTTTATGCAGCGGACACTGGAGCATTTCCAATTTCACAGACTTTTTTACCAGCAGTAATATGAAACAGTACGGCGGAAGCTTTGCTTCTACCGGAGTAGCCTGGATCGTCGGCTGTTCCTTTATGATCACACCGTATTTTGGTTTTGAGACAGTGCCGGCGATGGTCGAGGAAGGAGATTTCCCGATCAAAGACCAGAAAAAGGCAATTCTTGGTTCGGTACTTACCTGTGGCGCTATTTATACGATCTTTTATTTCTGTATGGCAGGTGTTATGCCATGGGGCGAAATGACCAACAACGGAGACTGTTCCCCGTTCATCACATTTAATGCGTTAAAGACATGTTTCGGTGATAAAATCGCATGGTTCGTTTTGGTTATGGGTATTGTCGGTGTTGTATTCCCGATCGGAACCTCTGTGCTGGGCTTCTGGTATTCAGGTGTCCGTATGATCTTTGCGATGGGACGTCAGAATTTCCTTCCAAAACAGTTTTCTTATACGAATAAGTACAATCAGCCGATATTGCCAAATATCCTGATACTTCTTGTCAGCATCGGTTTTATCGCAATGCAGTCCATTACCGCATTTTTTGATCTGATGGCATTTGCATGCGCGCTGTGTTATGTGATCACATCCATTTCTTCTCTGGTGGCAGATAAGAAGCATCCGGAGTGGGAAAGACCATATAAATGCGCGAAAGCGTTAAAAATCGCGTCCCTGATCATTATGGCGGTCATCGCGTTCTTCTGTACGATCGGTATCAAACGTACGACATGGATCGGATTTATCGGTTATATCGGTGTAGGCGCACTGCTGTGGTTATACATGATCTTCATCAAATGGCCGAAAGAAAAGGTATGGATGAAGACACCGGATGGTGAAAAAGAATTTTAGAGAGGGGAGTGGATGTATGATGAAAGAGTTAGAGATTATCATAAAGCCGGAAAAGCTGGAAAATTTAAAACGGATCCTGGACAGTGAAGGCGCCGGAGGCGTTATGATCTCCACAATTTTTGGCTACGGCAGACAAAAAGGTGTAAAACAGGTTTATACCAGAGATGACAATATCGGAGTAAATCTGCTTCCGAAATTGAGTGTCCGAACGGTTGTGACGGATGACATGGTAGATGGGATCATAAAGAAGGTGCTTTTGGAGTTAAATACCGGAAACTTCGGCGACGGAAAGATCTTTGTGAAAGATATTGAAAATGCAGTGAAAATCCGTACCGGTGAGACGGGAGAAGAAGCATTGTAGGAGAGAAGTAAAAAGAAGAAATACCCTTGTTACTGACAAAACAGTAACGAGGGTATTTTTATGTTTAAAAGCGAAGCATTTATTCATTTATTATTCCAGTACCATCCGTTTTACACGGGCAAGCGCGTTCTGAACCGGTGGGATCGCAATGATGATCAGTGTGATACCGCCTTCGGTCAAAAGATAAGCGCCGTTGTAAACCAGTGAGTAGACCGGAGCGCTCATGTTATAGTCTGCGGCGTAAGCGCCGAAGAAAATAAGACCGGACAGGAAAGCAAAGAAATATCTGCCGAGTACACCTGCGATATAGCCGAGGATCAGACCGTGTTTCTTTTTATAGAAGAAACCGGAGATACCGAGCGCGCCAAAGGCTAACGGATAATCCACAAGCATCTGCGGGATCGTGTAAAAGATCGGTTCTAAGACGAACTGGAGCAGACCATAGGCAACTGCGGCGGTAATGCCGACCTTCGGGCCGTACCAATAGCCGATCAGTACGATAAAAAGCATGGAAAGCAGTGTAACAGAACCGCCCATCGGCAGATCAAACAGTTTGATCATCGAGGTGACGATCGCAAGCGCCATAGCGGCGGCAGAGCATACAAGCTGCTTGGTCGTGATCCGTGCCGTCCGTTTTTCGGTTTTACGCATTAATAAAGATGCGATCAGTAAAACAGCGATAACCGCGATGACCAGAATCAGACCAACGGTCGTCAGTTTTACCGCGTCGTCGCCCCAGACATCGGTCGGGGCAGCAAAAAAGTTATTCATAAAAAAGCCTCCTTGGTATGTATTCATGTAATTTGCCAGGGAGGAGATCTGTTTGCTTCCTTACGCCGGTATTATCCGGTTCAAGTATTAAGGGTCGATATCTTGATATCTCTCAGCATAAGCACCCCCAGCAGATTATACGATTTTTAGCAGTAACTACAATAGCATCTTTTTGGTGGAACGTCAAGTAAAGAGCGGTTTTTCGCCCGCTTTTTTCGTAAGGTTCCAAAGGTGTGTTGGAAAATATTTCAAAAATTAAGTTGACAGATCGGCATAAATGACATATAGTTTGATAAGCAAATAGTTTGACAATCAAAATACTTGAAAAGCAAACAAATGCAAAAAAAGAAAGAGAAAGATAACAAAAAAGGAGAATACATATTATGTTAGAAAAATTAGCAGCAGTGATCAGAGAGCAGTTAAACTTAGAGGACGTTGAAATCACAGAAAAATCCAACTTCAAGGATGATCTTGGAGCAGATTCCCTGGACTTATTTGAACTGGTAATGTCTCTGGAAGAAGAATTCGGTGTTGAGATCCCGTCTGAAGATTTAGAGAAGATCGCAACCGTTGGTGATGTTGTAAATTACTTAAAAGAGCACGGTGTTGAGGAATAAAAAATGAAAACAAGAGTGACAGAACTTCTTGGAATCGAATATCCGGTCATTCAGGGAGGTATGGCGTGGGTGGCAGAACATAAACTCGCGGCAGCCGTTGCGGATGCCGGCGGACTTGGACTGATCGGCGCGGCAAGTGCTCCGCCGGAAGTCGTAAGAGAAGAGATCCGCAAGGCGAAGGAACTGACGGATAAGCCGTTTGGCGTCAATGTCATGCTGTTAAACCCGAATGCGGAGGAAGTGGCAAAGATCGTTGTGGAGGAAGGCGTGAAGGTCGTTACGACCGGCGCCGGAAACCCGGCAAAATTCATGAAGCTGTGGAAAGACAACGGCGTGAAAGTCATTCCGGTCGTTGCGAGCGTTGCCATGGCAAAGATGATGGAGCGCGCCGGCGCGGATGCGATCGTCGCGGAAGGCATGGAATCCGGCGGACATATCGGGGCACAGACCACAATGACATTAGTGCCGCAGGTTGTTGATGCGGTAAATATTCCGGTCGTTGCGGCAGGTGGTATCGCGGATGGCAGAGGATTTGCGGCAGCCCGCATGCTCGGCGCGGAAGCAGTCCAGATGGGAACCGCGTTTGTTGTCGCGAAAGAATCTATTGTACATGAAAACTACAAGCAGCGCGTGATCAAGGCGAGAGATATTGATTCGGAAGTCACCGGAGCTTCCACCGGACATCCGATCCGTGTACTGCGCAACAAGATGACCAGAGAATATCTGAAAAAAGAAGAAGAGGGAGCTTCTTTTGAGGAACTTGAGCTTCTGACCCTCGGTTCCCTGCGCAAGGCAGTGATGGAAGGAGATGTCGTGAACGGAAGTGTCATGGCAGGTCAGATCGCGGGTCTGATCCATGAGGAAAAGACCTGTAAGGAGATTATCGAAGGTATGATGAAGGAGGCCGAAGCGTTACTTGGCGCCAAGGCATAATGGCAAGGAGTAGATAAAATGGGAAAAACAGTATTTATGTTTCCGGGACAGGGTGCGCAGTATGTGGGCATGGGAAAAGAGTTTTACGATACGATCCCGGCGTGCAAAGAAGTTTATGAACTGGCATCCAAAGCATCCGGGCTGGATGTGGCGGCATTGTGTTTCGAGGAAAATGACAGATTAAATATTACAGAGTATACACAGATCGCCATGCTTGCTACGGAAGCGGCATTGTATACCGCGTTGAAAGAGGCAGGTAAGACCTGTGATGTGACAGCGGGATTAAGCCTTGGTGAGTACGGAGCGCTGATCGCGTCCGGAGCGTTTTCCATGGAAGATGCGTTTCGTGTGGTAAGAAAACGTGGAATCTACATGCAGGAGGCATATCCGACCGGCGGGGCAATGTCCGCGGTACTTGCGCTGGACGCAGAGACGATCGAAAAGATCTGTGAGGAGACCGAAGGGATCGTTTCCATCGCAAACTATAACTGCCCGGGACAGATCGTGATCACCGGAGAGAAAGAAGCAGTGGACGCGGCTGGCGAGAAGTTAAAAGAAGCCGGCGCAAAGCGTGTCGTGCCGCTTAAAGTAAGCGGACCGTTCCATTCCGCGCTTCTTTCCGGAGCAGGGGAAAAGCTTGGAGCAGAGTTAAAGGATGTCACGGTAAATGACATTGTGGTTCCGTACCTTGCAAATGTGACAGCAGATTATGTGAAGGATAAAAATGAGGTAAAACCTCTGCTGGAAAAACAGGTATCCTCCTCCGTACGCTGGCAGCAGACGATCGAGCGCCTGATCGCGGACGGCTGTGATGAATTTGTAGAGATCGGGCCGGGACATACACTCTCCGGTTTCATGAAAAAGATCGACCGTAACGTGAAGACCTGTAACATCGATAAAATGGAGGACTTTAAAGCCTATGTTGAGCAGTAAAAATGCGCTGGTCACCGGAGCATCCCGGGGGATCGGAAGAGCGATCGCCTTAGAGTTGGCAAAGCGGGGGGCATTTGTTATCGTGAATTATAACGGCTCGAAGGAGAAAGCGGAGGAGACAGTCGCAGAGATCAGAAAAAACGGCGGCGAAGCGGTTTCCTATGGATGCAATGTCTCCGATGATGCGGCGTGTGGGGAAATGATAAAGGCGCTCATCAAAGAGTACGGACATATCGACATCCTTGTCAACAATGCGGGCATCACAAGAGACAATCTGCTCATGAAGATGTCGGAACAGGAATTTTCAGATGTCATTGACACGAACTTAAAGGGAACGTTTCATACGATCAAACATCTTTCCCGTCAGTTCTTAAAGCAGAGAAGCGGCAGGATCATCAATATTTCTTCCGTTTCCGGGATCCTTGGCAATGTGGGGCAGGCGAATTACAGCGCGTCAAAAGCGGGCGTGATAGGACTGACCAAGAGCGTTGCGCGAGAACTGGCATCCCGTGGCATCACGGCAAACGCGATCGCACCGGGTGTGATCGCCACAGATATGACCGAAGTTTTAAGCGACGGCGTGAAGGAGTCCTTAAAGGAGCGCGTGCCGCTCGGACATATCGGGGCGCCGGAAGATATCGCGAAGGCAGTGGCATTTTTAGCATCCGATGATGCGGCGTATATCACGGGACAGGTGCTTGCGGTAGACGGCGGAATGTCGATGTAATGGAGCAGAATAGCAGGAAGGAAAGGAAGTTTTTATGAGCAGAAGAGTAGTAGTGACCGGCATGGGTGCGATCACCCCGATCGGTTTGAATATAGAGGAGTTTTGGGCTGGCGTCAAAGAAGGAAAGATCGGTTTTGACGAGATCACACATTTTGACACGACAGATTACAAATGCAAGCTTGCGGCAGAAGTAAAAGGATTTGATCCGAAGGAGTTTATGGATTTCCGTTCCGCAAAGCGTATGGAGCCGTTTTCCCAGTATGCAGTGGCTGCGACAAAGGAAGCGATCGAAGACGCAGGGCTTGATATGGAAAAGGAAGATCCGTACCTCGTGGGCTGCGCGATCGGCTCCGGTGTCGGAAGTTTGCAGGCGATCGAGCGGGAATACAAAAAACTGCTTGAAAAAGGACCATCCAGAGTAAATCCGCTTTTAGTTCCGATGATGATCTCCAACATGGCAGCAGGAAATGTTTCCATTCAGTTCGGACTCAAAGGAAAGAGCTTAAATGTGGTAACGGCGTGCGCGACCGGAACAAACTCCATCGGAGAAGCATTCCGTACGATCCAGTACGGGGATGCGGATGTGATGGTGAGCGGTGGTACGGAAGGATCTGTAACACCGATCGGAATTGCGGGATTTACAGCGCTGACCGCATTATCCACAGAGACCGATAAGACAAAATGCTCACTTCCGTTTGATAAGAACCGCAGCGGTTTTGTCATGGGTGAAGGTGCGGCAGTAGTTGTTTTAGAGGAACTCGAGCATGCAAAGAAAAGAGGAGCAAAGATCTACGCGGAAGTGGTAGGTTACGGATGCAGCAGTGACGCATATCATATCACTTCCCCGGAAGAAGACGGATCCGGCGCTGCAAAGGCAATGGAAAACGCGGTTGCTGACGCAGGGATCGCGAAAGAAGAAATTACTTATATAAATGCGCACGGAACCGGAACACATCACAACGATCTGTTCGAGACACGCGCGATCAAAAAGGCGTTTGGGGAACACGCAAAGGACATCCATATCAATTCTACAAAATCCATGGTTGGACATCTGCTTGGGGCAGCAGGTGCGCTGGAATTTGTTACCTGCGTAAAAGAGTTAGAGGAAGGTTACATCCACAAAACGGTTGGTTATACGACACCGGATGAGGAGATCGATCTGGATTACTGCAAAGAGCCATACGAGGAAGATTTTACTTACGCACTCAGCAATTCCCTCGGATTTGGCGGTCATAACTCCAGTATTTTGTTAAAGAAATATCAGTAGGAAGTTTGGGAGAAGGTTTTAGATAGAGAAAGGAAGCATCCATATGTCCGTATTGACGACAAAGCAGATTATGGAAATCATTCCGCACAGACAGCCATTTCTTCTGATCGATACGATCGAAGAACTTGAGATCGGAACGCGTGCGGTCGGAAAAAAATGTGTCAGCTACAATGAGCCGTTTTTCGCAGGGCATTTTCCGGGGGAACCGGTGATGCCGGGCGTGCTCATTATCGAAGCACTTGCACAGACCGGAGCGGTCGCGATTTTAAGTGAAGAGGAAAACAGGGGAAAGACCGCGTATTTTGCGGGCATCAACCAGGCAAAGTTCAAAAAGAAAGTGGTTCCTGGAGATGTGCTTACACTGGAAACTGAGATCATAAAACGAAAAGGACCAATCGGTGTCGGAAAGGCAGCGGCTTACGTCGATGGAAAACTTGCCGCTTCGGCAGAATTGGTATTTGCAATTAGTGGAGAATAAAATGGAGAGTTTGTTAGGAAAAATCAGACAGAAAAAGGAAATCAAAGCAGAATTAAAACAGGAAGCAAAGCCGGAAACCGTAGACTGTAAGGCGTGCGGGAAAAAGGTAGACCGCGCGGAAGCGATCAGACGGCTCTATGTATGCCCGGAGTGCGGCGGATATTTCCGTGTCAATGCCAAAAACCGTATCAAAATGGTGGCGGATACCGGAAGCTTTACCTCCTGGTTTGACGACATTGAAGGTGGAAATCCGCTCGGATTCCCGGGATATGAGGAAAAACTGCACGCAGTGCAGGAAAAAACGGGCTTAAAAGAAGGCGTTGTCATCGGAAAAGCCCAGATCTACGGGGAGGATACGGTGCTTGGTGTGGTAGATGCCAGATTTTTAATGGGAAGCATGGGTCATGTAGTTGGAGAAAAAATTGCGGCGGCAGTAGAGCGCGCGACGGAAGAAAAACTTCCGGTCATCTTATTCTGCTGTTCCGGTGGTGCCAGAATGCAGGAAGGTATCGTATCTTTGATGCAGATGGCGAAGACATCCGCAGCGTTAAAGAAACATTCAAAAGCCGGTCTTTTGTATATGCCGGTCTTAACGGATCCGACCACCGGCGGTATGACTGCCAGCTTTGCGATGCTTGGGGATATCATTTTAGCAGAGCCGAAAGCACTGATCGGTTTTGCCGGACCGCGTGTGATCGAGCAGACCATCGGACAGAAACTTCCGGCCGGATTCCAGCGTTCGGAGTTCCAGGTGGAGCATGGTTTTGTGGACCGCATCGTAGAAAGAAAAGACTTAAAGAAAACCTTATACGATATTTTAAAGCTGCATCATAAAAGAGAGGGCTTTGTCAATCTCGAAAAGAACGAACAGCTTTCCGCGGCTCCGAGCGAACTGATGCGTGAGCGTGCGGCGAAGACACCGCTTAAGGACGCCTGGGAAAAAGTAGAGATGGCGCGTAAAGTGAGCCGTATTTCTTCCGGGGAATACATCGAGACAATCTTTGACGGATTTATGGAAATGCACGGAGACCGTTATTTCGGGGATGATCCGGCAATTCTCGGCGGTGTTGCCTATCTTGACGGACAGCCGGTTACCGTGATCGGTGTCCAGAAAGGAAAGGACTTAAAGGACTGCTTAAAGCACAATTATGGTATGCCGTCTCCGGAGGGCTACCGGAAAGCGCTGCGTCTGATGAAACAGGCAGAAAAATTCAACCGCCCGGTCATCACGTTTGTCAATACTTCCGGCGCGTTCTGTGGAATGGAAGCGGAGGAGCGTGGTCAGGCGGAAGCGATCGCCAGAAATCTGTATGAGATGTCCGCGTTAAAGGTACCGATCCTCTGTATGATGATCGGAGAAGGCGGAAGCGGTGGCGCGCTAGCATTGTCTGTCGGCAATGAAGTCTGGATGATGGAAAATGCGACTTATTCCGTGCTTTCGCCGGAAGGTTTTGCGTCGATCCTCTGGAAAGATTCCAAGCGCGCGAAAGAAGCTGCCGGTGTCATGAAGATCACAGCGCATGACTTGCATGAGCTTCACATCGTTGATAAAATTATTCCGGAATATGGCGGAGCAGACAGCAAGGCATTGGACTCCATTGCCCGCTATATGAAGGTAAACATCCGGGAATTTTTAGAAAGAGAATCTGGAAAGACCGGAGAAGAACTGGCAGAGGAAAGATACAGACGTTTCCGCGCCTTTTAACAACAGAGGAGACAAATCAATATGGCAATTAAAATATGTGGAACGGGAAGCTGTCTTCCCAGGCACTGTGTTTCCAATGATGATCTCAGCCGGATCATGGATACATCCGATGAATGGATCAGGAGCAGAACCGGGATAGAGACCCGCCATCTGGTTACGAAGGAGACGACAACGTTTCTTTCGACCGAGGCGGCAAAAAGCGCGCTTTCCGAGGCGAAGCTCGTACCGGAAGAGATCGATCTGATCCTGGCGGCAACGATCACGCCGGATCATGTGATCCCGTCGCTTGCCTGCGAGGTACAGCGGGAGCTTGGAGCGGTAAACGCGGTGGCATTCGATATCTGCGCCGCGTGTTCCGGATTTCTGTTTGCGTTAAATACGGCATATGCGTATTTAAAGAGCGGGCAGTACAAAAACGCGCTCGTGATCGGAGCGGAGACGCTTTCAAAGATCATGGACTGGGAAGACCGGTCAACCTGCGTTCTGTTCGGAGATGGAGCCGGAGCGGCGGTGATAAAAGAAGAACCTGGCGATGCGGGGATCAAAAGCCTTGTGCAGGGTTCTGACGGTGCGCGCGGCGAGGCACTCCTCTGCGATGGCAGACCGATCGCGAATCCTTATGTGGAACAGACAAAACCTGTACCGGCGTATGTACATATGGACGGGCAGGCAGTATATAAATTTGCGGTACGCACCGTACCGGATGTCATTTCCCGGGCAATCCGGGAGGCGGGAATCGAGCCGGATCAGGTAGATCATTTCGTCCTGCATCAGGCAAATATCCGTATTATTGAGTCGGTGGCAAAAAGACTGCACCAGCCGATTGAAAAATTTCCCGCAAATCTCCAAAAATGTGGTAATATATCAGCAGCAAGTGTGCCGATCCTTCTGGATGATCTGAACAAGAGCGGAAGGATAAAGAGGGGAGATACCATAGTCCTTGCGGGCTTTGGCGGAGGACTTACCTGGGGCGCTGCGGTACTTACCTGGTAGAGGAGAAAGATAAATGGGCAATAGAGAAGAAACACTGAGCAGATTGCTGGTATGGATCATGAAGGATATTATGGAGATTGAGTCAAAATCCTTAATAACCGGAGAATTCAAGGATATCACGACAAATGATATGCATGTGATCGAAGCCATCGGGATCGGGGAGCCCAAAAAGATGACGGAGATCGCCAGACAGTTGTCCATTACGACCGGGACGCTTACAAAGTCCATGAACGGTTTAGAAAAGAAGAGTTATGTAAACCGAAAACGAAGCGAAGAGGATAAACGTGTCGTGCAGATTTCCCTCACAGACAAAGGGGTGCGCGCTTATCATCACCATGAAAATTTTCATAAGATATTGATCGAGCGGGTGACACAGGGACTTTCCGAGGAGGAGATCCGTTTCCTCATCGACGTACTCGGTAAATTAAAGGATTCTTTCCAGATCAATTATAAGATCGGAGAGTTGATGAACGATATGTTTTCCTAAAGGAAACGTGTCGTGTGAGTTGTGGCAATAATTTTACAATATACAATACAATAATGAAGCAAGATGAGCGGCCTGAGTTGATGCAGACCGCTCATTTTGTCGGTCTTTGAGGAATTATTTATAATAATTTAATTTGTCCCAATAATCGGCGTGTGCTAAGATAAATATATAAAAGCATGGGACGGGAAGAAGCGGTAAAACATACGGTGGATACCTGCATCAGGGAAGGAATCCTGCGGGATTTCCTGTTAAAATACAGGGAGGAGGCCATAGAGATGTGTATCTTTGAATATGATGAGGAAGAGACCCTGCGCCAGCTGGGACAGCATAGCTATGAGGAAGGTGTTGCGGCCGGGATCGAACAGGGCAGAACAGAAGGAAGGTCAGAGGGAGTGCTTGTCGGGGAAGAACAGATAATCGTTCGACAGGTTTGCACAAAACTGAAAAAAGGGAAAAAACCGGAGGTGATCGCGGAGGAACTGGAAGAAGACCTCGCGAAAGTAAAAGCGATCTGTGAAGCAGCAGAGGCATTTGCGCCGGAGTATGACTGGAAAGCAGTATATGAAGCTTGCGTCCGGCAGAAAATAGGATAAGTGATAACTGGGAGAAGGAAAAAGATGGACAATGAGAGATTAGAGAAACAGTTTGATTTTTTCCGGGAGATCGACAAAGAAAAATTTATCGGAAGACAGACCTATCTCACCGATGGCGAGCGGAAAGAAAACGATGCGGAACATGCATGGCATATGGCGATCATGACAGTGTTGCTCGCGGAGTATGCCAATGAAAAAGTAGATGTTTTAAAGACCGTTATGATGCTTTTGATCCATGATCTGGTCGAAATCGATGCGGGTGACACCTATGCTTATGATGAAGAGGGAAAAAAGACGCAGCGTGAGAGGGAGGAAAAAGCGGCAAAGCGCATTTTCGGCTTGCTTCCGGAAGAACAGGGCGAAAAACTGATGGCGCTGTGGGAAGAGTTTGAGGCATATGAGACGCCGGAAGCGAACTTTGCCCATACGATGGACAACATCCAGCCGGTCATGTTAAACGATGCCACAGACGGAAAGGCATGGCTGGAACATGGAGTGCATCTTTCCCAGATCCTTGGAAGAAACAAAAAGACGGCGGAAGGATCCGAAGAACTGTGGCAGTATGCCTATGAAAAAATGATCGCGCCAAATGCAGTGAAGGGACGGATCATCGAAGACTGAGAATGATTATTATAAACTGAAGTTTTTACCAACATAATCATATGGAATAATGCTGACAAAGAAGAAAGAAATAATAAAAAAAATCAGAAAAAACAAACAAAAACTGGTAGAAAAGCAGTTGCTATTTCGAAAAAAAACTAATAAAATAAAAATGTTGATGTATATAAATCAAAATTACATAAAGGAGATTAGAAAATATGAGCTACGTTGATGAAGTGCTCGAGAGAGTAAAAACAAAAAATGCGTCTGAACCGGAATTCCTTCAGGCTGTTGATGAAGTACTGGAATCTTTAAGACCGGTAATTGAAGCAAATGAGGAGAAATACCGCAAGGAAGCATTGTTAGAGAGACTGACAGAGCCGGACAGACAGTTCAAGTTCCGTGTGCCGTGGGTAGATGACAAGGGACAGGTTCAGGTGAACACCGGATACCGTGTACAGTTCAACAACTCCATTGGACCGTACAAGGGAGGTTTAAGACTTCATCCATCTGTAAATATTGGCATCATTAAATTCCTTGGATTTGAGCAGATCTTTAAAAACTCCCTGACCGGACTTCCGATCGGTGGTGGTAAAGGTGGTTCTGACTTCGATCCGAAGGGAAAATCTGACCGTGAAGTAATGGCATTCTGCCAGAGCTTTATGACAGAATTATGCAAATATATCGGAGCAGACGTTGACGTTCCTGCCGGAGATATCGGAACAGGTGCAAGAGAGATCGGCTACATGTTCGGACAGTACAAGAGAATCCGTGGAATGTATGAAGGCGTTCTGACCGGAAAGGGATTAAGCTACGGTGGATCCCTCGCTCGTACCGAAGCAACCGGATACGGACTTTTATACATGACAGAAGAATTATTAAAATGCCATGGCACAGACATCGCTGGAAAGACCATCGCTGTTTCCGGTGCCGGTAATGTTGCGATCTATGCGATCCAGAAAGCACAGCAGTTAGGCGGAAAGCCGGTTACCTGCTCAGATTCTACAGGCTGGATCTATGATCCGGAAGGAATCGACGTTGCATTATTAAAAGAAGTAAAAGAAGTAAAGAGAGCAAGACTTACTGAATACGCAGCTGCAAGACCAAGCGCACAGTATCATGAAGGCCGTGGCGTATGGAGCGTAAAATGCGATGTTGCTCTTCCGTGTGCAACACAGAACGAACTTGACATCGAAGACGCAAAACAGCTCGTTGCAAACGGATGCATGGCTGTATGCGAAGGTGCAAACATGCCAACAACCGAAGAAGCTACCAAATATCTTCAGGACAACAAGGTATTATTTGTTCCGGGTAAAGCTGCAAACGCAGGTGGTGTTGCTACATCCGCACTGGAAATGTCTCAGAACTCTGAGCGTTTAAGCTGGACCTTCGAAGAAGTAGATGCAAAATTAAAGGGCATCATGGTAAATATCTACCACAATATCGATGACGCTGCAAAACGTTATGGACAGGAAGGAAACTATGTTGCAGGTGCAAACATTGCCGGCTTCGAAAAAGTTGCTGACGCTATGTTAGCTCAGGGTGTATGCTAATTGTGAATTACTAAGATAATAAAGATAAAGAAAGCTGTAAAGTTCTTCGTTGAATTTTACAGCTTCTTTTTGTATAATATATATGTAAATAAAGAAATTATATATAAGAAAGGAACTGATTTTATGCCGAATATACTGCCAGTATCAGATTTAAGAAATTATAATGAAGTATTAAAAAATTGCCAAGTTGGAGAACCTGTGTTTTTGACCAAAAATGGCAGAGGCAAGTTTGTGGTTATGGATATGGAGGATTATGAACGTGAAAAGGCAGAAAAGAAACTGCTCATGAAGCTGCAGGAAGCAGAAGAAGCAGTTAAGGATGAAAGTACCTGGATGAGTTTGGATGAACTGAAGAAATCTGTCGGGGTATAGCTTATGATGAAATTACGGATTAACCCTATTGTAGCAGAGGACTTGAAAAACATTAAAGAGTATATTGCAGAAGATAATGAAGAAATGGCAGTAAAGACCATTCAGGAGATATATGCTCGAATTGAGAATATACAGCAATTTCCGTATATGGGAGCTGATCTTGCTAGGAGGGTCAGCTTTCGCACGGATTATAAATATGTGATTTGTGGGAATTATGTTGTGCTGTATAAGATTGGGAAAGAATATGTGGAGATTTACCGGGTGGTGAATCGGTATCAGGATATTACAAAAATTTTTTAGCACTTTTAAGGCGGTAGGGAAATGCGATGATAATTAGATACTATATGATAAATACGGGAATAAAAAATGGGATTAATCAACAAATAAACTTGGGTGGAGAATGGAGCTTTTATTTTTCAGAGAATAAACTTACATGGCGAAAAAATAAAAATTATGTGCCCAATTTATATGCCCAATTTGATGTGATTGAAGATATTAGCGCAATAGTAGGAGAAAATGGTGCTGGAAAAACAACAGCCTTAAGGTCTTTAAATAATATCTTTACAGGGAATTATATTTATTATATTTTGGTAATTCAGATTGATGATAATTATGTTGTTTATACCAATATTGATTCATTAGTAATGAGGGAGTCTTTAGTAAAATACGAAATAGTATTGATAGAAGGTCCCAGAATTGTGTCACTTTGGGAAAAGCAGCATTATTTTTTTCGGTTGATATATTTTTCGCATATATTTGACCGGGCACACTTGTTTGGGGAACATAAAAATCTAATTGATATATCAACTAATAGAGAGTGGAATAAACGATTAACAAAGATTGCTGATACAATTTCAAACTTTCGTTCAGATAGTATTATGGAACGATTACCTTTTTTTTATTATTTACATACAGAACTTGCAGAATGTAAAAAATTATTTGATTTTCCACAAAAAATAGAAATGCTGTTTGTAGTTGATGTTGAGAAAATTAATGAAAATCTAAATAAATTACAAAGAGCAGACAACTTCTATCTGGACTTTCTGCTTAGAATTGCAGAGGGGATTGAAAATAAATTAGAAAATATAACAAATGACAAAGAAAAGTTGCTAAAAGAATATGAATTTTACAATTTGTATAGTTTGTTAATATATTGTGCAATGCATGAAGTGACAGGAATAGAAGATGTTTTTTATTCTATGTTAGATTCTTTGGATGTGGAGGAAGAGATAGATTTTGATATTGAGTTATTTATTGAACAGTTAGAGCGGGTTAATATTGAGAAAAGTGAATTAGTGCAGAATAGAACAGATATCATAAAAAACATAGAAGTATATGATGATAGCGATTATTATAAAATTATAAATAAACTTGAAGAAATTCTTTCCTTTTTGGAAGAAGATTATTATTCGTCAGATTTGATTGTATGGAAAAAAGTAGAAGGAATTTTGATAAACTTGTTAGATGCAATTGGTGCTTTGTCTGATGAAATGTTGACAAGTGAATGCCAAAACGTAATTTTTGAAATTATGAATTATGCTAAGGAAGAAGAAACAATTGATTTAGAAATGGTTATAGATAATTTGCAGATATTACATAATATTATATGGAAGTTCATTGTAAAAAAGGAGAGCACGGATGAAGAAAAAATTGCAAATTTATATGAGAATGAAGAATATGATATTGGAAATTGGTATGAGTATGAATCTATATTAAAGAAGGAAGAAACAATAATAAAAAAGAGTGCACAGATTTTGACCAAACAGCTAAAAAATAACTATATAGAATATATACAAGGAAAAATTATTTTTAAGACAGATAATAAAGAGATGATAGAGTTTGTATTGAACAATAACCGCAAAAATGGCATATACAATGTTATGTTGGATCATACTGATTTAAGCTCAGGACAAAATGGTTATTTAGAGTTATTGTTCAGATTATATAAATGTAGTTTGAGCATAAAAGAGGAAGAAAAAAGAGGCAGTGAAGTTTCTGACATTTATATGTTAATTGATGAGGGGGAAGTTTTTTTGCATCCCCAGTATCAAACGATGTATTTGGAGAACCTTATGGAAATAGTTCAAATTTTATTCGCAAATAGAAGTGTACAATTGATTCTAACAACTAATTCCCCATTTATATTAACAGATATACAACATGAAAATATTATGTATTTAAAGAGGAATATTAATGATAATAATTATCAGATGAGAGAAGTTAGAACTTTTGGAGCCAATATTACCAGTTTATTAATAAATAACTTTTTTATGCAGGATGGTTTGGTTGGATCTTTTGCAAAAAATAAAATATCAGATATGATTTCTGTAATACGTGATAGGAAAGAGAAATCAGAAGAACAGGAAAGGCAATTACGTAAACAGATAGATATAATAGGTGATTTGTTAATTAGGAAAAAAATGCTACAAATGTATGATGATTATTTAGAAGACAATAGGATTGAGCAAGAAATTAAATTCTATGAGGAAAAGATTGAAGAACTCAGATTACGTAAGGACGTGAAAGAATGATATCATTAAATATATCTGAAGAAATATTGGTAAAACATATCAAGTATTTGCTTGGGAATGGTTTGGAGGAACGGATAAGGGATCTTATAACAGATGATATTGTAAACCATATAGGGTACAAATTAGGGGCAGATGTTGCAGATGAACATAAAAGATTTGTGAAGTTTATTCTTAATGAGATAAATGCACTAAAAGAGAAAGAAATTTGTGATCTTAATGATAATTTATTTGTGGGAAACTTTAATGCATTAAATACAGTGATAAAATTTGTTCCGCAAGGATTTCCCAACATAGATGCAAGCATTAGAGGGCAAAAGCAAATATATAAGAATAAAAATTACCAGGAAATTCTGTTAGATGCATTTGGATATGAAAAATTTTCACAAGAACCTCTTGCTATTTTTTACAATAAAGAATGCGAGTTTATTAAAAAAGTTACCAAAAAGTATTTAAAAATTCTTTTGGAAGAAACGCAAGGTGATCATAAAGAAGTAATTAAACTGTTAATAGAAGATTTGAATAAAGCATACATTGAAGGTGATTTTATAATATCTGAGATTATGTTTATTTTGAAAGATAGATTACAAGAGATATTAAATACAGAATATACAAATAAAAATAAGTTTATAAATGATGTGTTTTACATATATGCTAGTGCACGAGAACTTGTTGAGGCGAGGATTAATAGTGATGTTCTGAATATTATTACTTACAAAGAATATAAAAAGCGATATGATACATGGTCGGCTTATGATTTTGTTATGGAATTGGGCATAAAAGTATGTCCTTATTGTAATATGAATTATGTTGTTCCGATTTATGGAATAAAAGGTAAGGCAAGAGCAGATTTAGATCATTTTTATGCAAAACACATTTATCCATATTTATCTATGTCTATATATAATTTGGTCCCAGCGTGCAAAGTATGTAACTCATCTTTTAAAAGGGGAAAAGAATTTAACTCTTCTAATATAAGTGTTTACGAAAAGGATTTGGAAGAGTTGTATAGATTTACATATTATCCAATAGAGTATGATTCATTTATTGGTGATGGAGATGTAGATATTGAAATTGAGTACTGTAAATCTGAAAATGCAAGAAAAGTAATGAATAATCAACGGGCATTAAATGTTAAAGAGGTGTATCAGTATCATACTACTATTGTTAAGGACTACATAAAAAAACGTCAAATATATGATGAAGCTTACATAGAAGATATATATGCTCGATATTCTAATTTATTTAGTAGCAAGCAGGAAGTTTTGGAGTGCTTATTTGATATTGGAAGTGATATAAAAAATCAGCCGCTAGGTAAATTTAGGACAGACATTGCAAAAGAATTGGGATTGATTGATTTCTAATATGAAATTACAAATAGTCCATATAAGTTCTATTCGTTGAAATTATTTGACAATCACTCTATACACGTGATATACAACCGACCTCAAAATCCCGGTAAATCTGCGGACACCTTAGAAGCGGCTATGTTAGCTCAGGGTGTTTGCTAATCGTTGAACACTTAGCAATGCGAGCGTAGGATACCTTGAATTGCATAAGATTTGAAAAATAAGAACCCTACACGTTGCGGGAAAACGCAATGTGTGGGGTTTTGCGTTTGGAGAGAAAGTATAAAATGTGGAAAATATTTAGAGACTAATAATTGGAAAAAAGAAAAGTTCTGTAAACAATTAAAATTACAGAACTTTTTTGTATGCAATTTTAAGAAATTGACAAATAATGGTAGATAGATGATAATAAAAAAAGAGCTGAAAAACAACTCTTTTTATCCGCACAATGCGGGCTATGAAGCGATGTCGGAATAATCCTTATTTGCACTCGCCTTGTTAATTCTATTATAGAATAACATATAAAAAAAGAATGTCAACTAAAAATAATAATAATTGCAGGGAGGAACAACAATTATGGGGAATAAAAATTATTATCTGGGGTTAGATATGGGAACAAGTTCTGTAGGCTGGGCTGTAACAGATCAAAATTATCAGCTTCTCAGAAAAAAAGGGAAAGACATGTGGGGAATTCGTGAGTTTGATGAAGCAAATTCAGCGGCGGATCGCAGGAGCCACCGGATAGACAGAAGGAGAAGACAAAGACAGACGGCGAGGATTGGATTATTAAAAGAATATTTTGCGGATGCCATTATGGCAGTAGATGAAAACTTTTTTATCAGATTGGAAAACAGTAAATACTTTTTGGAAGACAAAGATCAAAAATTGCATTCTAAAAATGGAATTTTCGATGATGACAATTACAAAGATGTGGATTACTACAGGGAATATCCAACTATTTTTCATCTAAGGAAAGCGTTGTTGGATTTGAAGGGAGAGGGAACTGTATATGATGTCCGTCTGGTGTATCTGGCGCTTCTTAATATGTTTAAACACAGAGGGCATTTTTTGCTTAGCACGGAAAATGAGGAACTAAATACAGAACAGATTGATATTGCTTATCAGGAATTGATAGAACTTGTTAATAGGGATTATGAACTGGGATTGGAATGCAAACCGCTTGAGGGAGTAATTTCAATTATCAGTGATAAAGAAACAGGGAGAAAACGTAAGCATGAAGCAATGGTTGAACTGTTTGGAATAGCAAAAAGCAATAAAAAAGCAAATGAATTTCTAAAATGTATGTGTGGATTGAGTGTCAACGCAAATGTGATCTTGAATCCGGATGCGGAAGAAAAAGTACCGCTTTGCTTTCATGATTTTTCTTATACAGATAAAATACCGGAACTTATGGAACAGCTTGGAGATACGAGTTATGCGGTAGTAGAGCAGATGAAGATAATATATGACTATGCGATTCTTGCAGGAACCTTGAAAGGATATGATTATTTATCGCTTGCAAGAGTAGATGCTTATGAAAAACACAGTCAAGATTTAAAATGCTTAAAGGAACTATATCGAAAATATAAAACACCACAAGAATACGATGAGATGTTTCGCTCTAACAAAGACGGAACTTATTCTGCATATGTAAATTCCTTAAATTCTTCAGACTCCACGGCTGAGAGTAAAAAATATAGAAGGAATATGAAGGGGCGTAAAGCGGAAGATTTATATAAAACAATCCAAAAGGCATTTAAGGACAATACAGAAGACTCACAGGTGCAGTATGTATTTAAGCAGATAGAGGAAGAACAGTTTTTACCCAAACAACTTACGGGGGCGAATGGGATAATTCCAAACCAAGTGCACAAAAAAGAAATGGAAAGAATCTTAAAGAATGCGGAAAACTACCTTCCATTTTTAAAAGAGACAGATGAAAGTGAGCTGACGGTTTCTGAACGGATTTTGCGTCTTTTTTCATTTCAGATTCCATATTATGTCGGACCACTGGGAAAACATAGTAAGACTGGATGGGCAGTAAGAAGTGAGGAGGGAAGTATTTTGCCGTGGAATATCGAGGAAAAGCTTGATATGAAGGCAACCTCTGAGAAGTTTATTGAGCATCTGATTCGTTCCTGTACCTATATATCAGGAGAGAAGGTAATGCCTAAGGCATCCTTAGCATACGAGCGTTATTGTGTGCTGAATGAAATTAATAATATTCGTATTGATGGGGAACGTATTGAGACAGAATTGAAACAGAGACTATATAAGGAATGTTTTTGCAAAGGAAAACGTATTACGAGAAAACAGTTGTGTAAATTTTTGGAAGCACAGGGAGCCATTCAATCAGCAGAGCAGGTGACAGGCATTGATATTACGATCAATAATTCTTTATCATCTTATGGAAAGATGTATGCCATTTTTGGAGAAAAGTTAAAAGAGGACAAATACAGGGATATTGCAGAAGATATTATTTATTGGGGAACAATTTTTGCAGATTCCAGGGAAAGGTTTCAGAGTCATCTTGCAAAATATGTAGAGCAGGATATTTTAACGGAAAGTGATGTGAAAAGAATTTCAGGTTACAAATTTAAGGACTGGGGAAGATTTTCCAAAGCACTACTTGAATTGCAGGGATGCGATAAGTCAACAGGAGAACTGATTTCAATCAGTCAGGCAATGTGGGAGAACAGTCTGAATTTTATGGAATTAGTTAACAGTGATGCATTTACATTTAAAGAAGCATTGGAGGAAAAGAAAAAGAGAGCGGTCAGTTCATTGGCAGATTTCAAGTATGAAGATTTAGAGGACTATTATTTTTCGTCACCGGTAAAACGTATGGTATGGCAGACCATTCTGGTGGTGCGTGAGATTGAACAGGTGATGGGATGCACACCAAGGCGGGTTTTTGTTGAGATGACACGAAATGATGAAGAAAAAGGAGACCGAGGAAGAAAAGCATCCAGAGGAAATCAGCTGTTGGAAGCTTATAAAAATATAAAGAATACGGAAATTCATAACTGGAAAGAAGAGATTTCTGCGGCTGACAGTAGTGGAAAACTGAGAAGTAAAAAGTTGTATCTGTATTATATGCAGATGGGACGGGATATGTATACAGGAGAAGAAATAGATCTGGCAAGATTGTTTGACGATAACCTGTACGATATAGATCATATTTATCCGAGACATTATGTCAAGGATGACAGTATTATCAATAATCTGGTGTTGGTCAATAAGGCGGCGAATGAACATCTGAAAAAAGATCTGTATCCAATACCGCAACAGATTGTCGCAAATCCGAAAGTTCATGAACTTTGGAGTGTGCTTCACAGAAGTAAACTGATCAGTGATGAAAAATATAGCAGGCTGATGTCAAGAACACCATTTACTGAGAAACAGATGGGAGATTTTATTGCAAGACAGCTGGTGGAAACCAGTCAGGGTACAAAAGGAGTTGCAGAACTTTTAAAACAACTGATGTCTGGTATGGGTACAGAGGTTGTATATGCAAAAGCATCAAACGTATCGGACTTTAGAAACAAAAATGGCTTTATTAAGAGCCGGCTTGTAAATGATTTTCATCATGCGCATGATGCGTATCTGAATATTGTAGTTGGAAATGTGTATTATACGAAGTTTACTAAAAATCCATGGAATTTTATTCAGAAGGATTATGCCAGAGACAAAAAGAAAAATCATTATAATCTGGATAAAATGTTTACATGGGATGTTGTGCGTGGAGATGAGACTGCTTGGATTGCAAAGACAGACAAGACAGAGGGGACTATTGCCATAGTAAGAAAAGTACTGAGCAAAAATACGCCGCTTATGACAAGAATGAATTTTGAACAGCATGGTGAAATTGCAAATGCAACGCTTTATTCGGCAAAGAAGGCAAAATCAGAAAATTATTTTGCACTAAAAACATCGGATGAACGGATGGCAGATGTGACAAAATATGGTGGATATACATCTGCCAGTATAGCGTATTATTTTATTGTAAGACATAGGGAGGGAAAAAAGCAGAATATCAGCATTGAAGGATTGCCGTTGTATCAAAAGCGTGCTGTTGAAAAAACAGCAGATGGATTAGAGCAGTATTGCAGCAGTAAGCTTGGGTATGAAAATGTAGAGATACTGTGCAGAAAATTAAAGATCCAGTCGCTGCTTGAGATGAATGGATATAGGATGCATCTGTCAGGAAAGACAGGTAATCAATTAATTATGAGAAATGCAATGAATTTATGTATATCACAGGATTGGGTGAAATATATTAAAAAATTAGAAAAGAAGGCAGAGACGGATATACAGGACAAGCTGATTTCGGAAACAGCGAATCTTGAATTATATGGTCTTTTAACGGAGAAGCATCAGAGCACAGTATTTGCCAGAAAACCCAATCCGTTCGGAGAAAAATTAAAGAATGGAAGAACGAAGTTTGAAGAACTTGAAGTTTCAAAACAATGCGAAGTTTTGCATCAGATATTACAGTTAACACAGATTGGAACGACGGTTGCCAATCTAACAGCAATAGGAGAATCACCTAATTCAGGAAAAATATTAATCAGTAAAAATATGAAGGAAACCGACAATGTAAAAATAATTTGCCAGTCAGTTACGGGGTTATATGAAAAAGAAATTCAGGTTTATTCTTTATAATCTATTTCTGTTATAATAAAAGATAGGTAGGGGATTGTATGAGTTGGAGAACGGTAGTGATATCCAGTAGCGCAAAACTGGATTATCAAATGGGGTATATGGTGGTACGCAGAATGGATACCTTAAAGATTCATTTGAGTGAGATGGAGATGTTGATCGTAGAATCTACAGCAGTATCTCTGACCGCAGCACTTTTAAGCGAACTTACCAAAAAGAAGATAAAAGTAATTTTTTGTGATGAGAAGCGAAATCCGTCATCGGAACTGATTAGTTATTATGGGTCACATGATACCAGTGCGAAGATAAGATCTCAGATTGCATGGAAGGAGGATATACAAAAGGCAGTATGGACAGAGATTGTTACGGAGAAAATCCGTAAGCAGGCAGAACATCTGGCTTACTGGGGAATGTTAGAAGCGGATATGTTATATGAATACATAAATGAGATTCAGTTTGATGATGCAACAAACCGTGAGGGACATGCTGCCAAGGTGTATTTTAATGCATTGTTTGGGATGGATTTTACCAGGACGGCGGAAAACAGTTTAAATGCTGCGCTAAATTATGGGTATGCATTGCTTTTATCTACATTTAACAGGTGTATTGTCGCAAATGGTTATTTAACGCAGTTGGGATTATTCCATGATAATATGTTTAATCCGTTTAATCTGGCATCGGATCTTATGGAACCGTTTCGGCCAATCGTAGATTACAGGGTAAAACAACTGAATCCAGTTCAATTTGAGCATGAAGAAAAAGTGGAAATTCTTAAAATATTGCAGGAGGAGGTTGTGATGAATGGGAGGAATGAGTATGTGGATAATGCAATAAAAATTTATTGTAAAAGTGTATTTGATGCTATTAATGATGAAGATGTATCACAGATAAGATTTTACCAGTATGAATTATAGATATATGAGAGTAGTTGTATTTTTTGATCTTCCGGTGCTTACGGAAACAAATAGAAAAGATTATCGGGTATTTCGAAAATATCTGGTTAAGTCCGGCTTCATGATGGTTCAGGAATCAGTTTATTGTAAGCTTGCACAGAACAGCGCAGCGGCAAATGCTATTGTTGAAAATATCAGGAAAAATAAACCGCATGAGGGATTGGTGCAGGTGCTGAGAGTTACAGAGAAACAGTACAGTAAAATGGATTTTATTGTAGGTGAAAATACAGGAGAAGTGTTAACTTCCGATGAAAGGCTGGTCATACTATGAAATTGCTTTATACGAGATATGGAGTGGAATTAGAACTGATGGAAAATCAGATGCAGACACTGGTGTTAGAAAATCCACTTATATTTTCTTCGTTTTTACAGAACCTGATGGGTCAGGTAGATGGAAAAGAGGGGGAGTTGATTCTTTCGGAAGGAGATAAGATATATCCATTGGCAAAAACGGTTGTATTTCTGCCCAATCCGCTGATGGTGGACTGTAATGAAAAAAAGATTATTACAAAACTGTATAAGGAACTTGCAGATCATGTAAAAAGTGAAATGTGTGAAAGATACAGTGAAATTCATTCGAAAGTGTTAAATTTTTTGGAAGAAATAATAAATACAGTCCCATATCATTTGGAAATGAATATAGATCCAGATGTAACGGCTTTATTAAAGACCTATGAAGTGCGGGTGGCAACAGAGGATACAGCACCTTTGGAGCGCCTGACTGATTATCTTCGGGCAGTCAGCTCGATCTGTGGAATTCGAATTTTTATTCTGTTGAATTTAAAACAGTTTTATTCTACAGATCAGTTGAGACAGCTATATGAATTTTGCTTTTATGAAAAAATCCATCTGATTAATTTGGAAGGACAGAAAAACTATGTTATGGAGGGAGAAAGGTATGTTATAATTGATAAAGATATGTGTTTGATAGAACCATAAAGAATTAACGACATTTCGCAAAATGTGCTGGCTCGGTGATAATCTTATATAATTTGAGGTTTGAGAGCCTTGTTAATTCAAGTAGTGGTAAAACTTCGCAAAAAGTACAACTCTACGCCATCAGTTTGAGAGCCTTGTTAATTCAAGTAGTGGTAAAACGCACTATCTTTTCAGTGCGTCCTTATGAGCGTTTGAGAGCCTTGTTAATTCAAGTAGTGGTAAAACTCTGCGTCACTCCTTTATCCTGTCCGTGATGTTTGAGAGCCTTGTTAATTCAAGTAGTGGTAAAACGTATACGCTAGGATTAGCGCCGGAGTATTGTTTGAGAGCCTTGTTAATTCAAGTAGTGGTAAAACTTAATTATCCCGGTATTAACGCATACAACGTTTGAGAGCCTTGTTAATTCAAGTAGTGGTAAAACCGTTATGGGGCTTGTTGAATGTCTAAAGAAGTTTGAGAGCCTTGTTAATTCAAGTAGTGGTAAAACAAAAAGACACGGCTCTTTATAGAGCGTCAGTTTGAGAGCCTTGTTAATTCAAGTAGTGGTAAAACAATAAATATGTAGCCGCACACTATCTCGGAGTTTGAGAGCCTTGTTAATTCAAGTAGTGGTAAAACTTTTACGATCGGATCAGAAGAGCGTGTACTGTTTGAGAGCCTTGTTAATTCAAGTAGTGGTAAAACTGTAGCTTTTAATATCGTCCGTTGTTTCACGTTTGAGAGCCTTGTTAATTCAAGTAGTGGTAAAACTTTAGCAGACGACAACGTAACAACAGGTTTGTTTGAGAGCCTTGTTAATTCAAGTAGTGGTAAAACCGAGGAATGGACAGATAATGAAAGCGGTAAGTTTGAGAGCCTTGTTAATTCAAGTAGTGGTAAAACAAATGCGATCTACGGATCGAAGGTACAGAAGTTTGAGAGCCTTGTTAATTCAAGTAGTGGTAAAACTGTGTTGTTGTAACAGGCGGACATACGCCCGTTTGAGAGCCTTGTTAATTCAAGTAGTGGTAAAACAATATTGGAACGATTTGAAGCTTAATACAGTTTGAGAGCCTTGTTAATTCAAGTAGTGGTAAAACAAACGTAACTGCTATGGGTTACAATTATGCGTTTGAGAGCCTTGTTAATTCAAGTAGTGGTAAAACCAAGAACCATTACAGTTGCGATTGTGATTGTTTGAGAGCCTTGTTAATTCAAGTAGTGGTAAAACCACACGGATGTACGCGGCACCGGAACGTAAGTTTGAGAGCCTTGTTAATTCAAGTAGTGGTAAAACCAAGAACCATTACAGTTGCGATTGTGATTGTTTGAGAGCCTTGTTAATTCAAGTAGTGGTAAAACTATTAAGTGTATTCAAGCATACGTTCCCAGTTTGAGAGCCTTGTTAATTCAAGTAGTGGTAAAACCACACCGCCGTTAGTGTAGCCGGCATCATCGTTTGAGAGCCTTGTTAATTCAAGTAGTGGTAAAACAAAGAAAGTAAACATAACGGTCGTGTGCATGTTTGAGAGCCTTGTTAATTCAAGTAGTGGTAAAACTATAAAAACGCTCGAACGTCTCCGCGCCATGTTTGAGAGCCTTGTTAATTCAAGTAGTGGTAAAACTTCTATGAATAAATTGCCTGTAAACTATCCGTTTGAGAGCCTTGTTAATTCAAGTAGTGGTAAAACCGATATTAAAAGCTACAATCTGCGTGGACGTTTGAGAGCCTTGTTAATTCAAGTAGTGGTAAAACCAATTTGATACTTTTCCGCGCCGCAGAATTGTTTGAGAGCCTTGTTAATTCAAGTAGTGGTAAAACAATATTGGAACGATTTGAAGCTTAATACAGTTTGAGAGCCTTGTTAATTCAAGTAGTGGTAAAACCGTTCACCATCTTTCACAAACACAAATTCCGTTTGAGAGCCTTGTTAATTCAAGTAGTGGTAAAACTACTCTTATTCCGTGGCTTCGAGAATATAGTTTGAGAGCCTTGTTAATTTAAGTAGTGGTAAAACAACGTGGGCACACATATCCAATGCTTGCTAGTTTGAGAGCCTTGTTGATTCAAAAAATTTACCGATAAGAAATTGTGAATATAAAAGAAAAAGGACTGATCATCATGATCCTCAGCGTAAGCCGCAGAACAGACATCCCGAATTACTATTCCGAGTGGTTTTACAACCGGATAAAGGCTGGCTTTGTTTATGTCAGAAATCCGATGAATCCGCATCAGATCAGTAAAATAGACCTGTCGCCGGAGGCCGTGGACTGCATAGTGTTCTGGACGAAGAATCCGGAGCCGATGTTGGACAGGCTGGATGAACTGGCGGCATATCCGTACTATTTTCAGTTTACACTGACCGGATATGGAAAAGACATGGAGTGCGGCGTCCCGCACAAAAAAGAAAAAATGATCCCGGTGTTTCAGAGACTGTCGGACAGGATCGGGAGCAGACGGGTGATCTGGCGGTATGACCCGATCCTGTTTACGGAAACTTATACGCCGGAGTACCATTTAAAGGCGCTTTCGCAGATCGTGGATGCGCTAAAGGGTTATACGCATAAGTGCGTGATCAGCTTTGTTGATATTTACGCGAAGAACAAAAAACAGATGGAAGAGCTCCATGCGTATGAATTAAAAGAGACGGATCTCATGGACTTTGCAGGAAAACTGAGTGAGATGGCAAGAAAGAACGGAATGACGGTGGCAAGCTGTGCGGAACATACAGATCTGACAGAATGCGGGATCGCGCCCGGATGCTGTATCGAGAAAGCACTGGTCGAGGAACTTGCCGGTTATCCGATAAAAGCGGCAAAAGATAAAAATCAAAGACCCGCATGCGGCTGTGTGGAAAGTGTGGAGATCGGAACGTATGATACCTGTAAGAACGGCTGCAGATACTGTTACGCAAACGTGAGTAAAGAGCGTGTCCGCCAAAACTGTGAGATGTATGACCCCAATGCGCCGTTACTCTGCGGGGTACTTAGCGAAGAAGACAGGATTACGGAGCGGAAGGTAAAATCGTTAAAGGTAAGTCCGTCAAAAGAGGAACAACTTAGTATCTTTGATCTGGAAAGATAACATAAAAAATGCCCCGGGCAGATGAAAAATCAGCCTCCCGGGGCACATTTTATTTCTCCCTTGCCAGTTTCCGGTATTCCACCGGAAGGATCCCGGTGCTTTTGCGAAACAGTTCCGCAAAGCGGCTCGAGGTGGAGTAGCCGATCATCTCCGCAATCTGTCCCATGGAAAAATCCGTGTTGATCAACAGATGCTCCGCCTGGCTCATCCGGCGCTGCTGGATATATTCCGTGATCGTACAGCCGGTCAGCTGCTTAAAGGACGATTTCAGCTTGGTCGTGCCCATGCAGGCGATCCTGGCGAGCCGGTCCAATGGAATCTCAAACGCATAATGGTCATTCAGATATGCGATGACATTTTCAAGCTGTGCCGTATCCTGTGCGGTCAGCTTTTTTTCTTTTCGGTGGGCGAGCTTCTTTTGTTCTTCGACCACAAGAGAAACCGTTTCCGCAACTTTTGCCTCATAGTAGAGACCGGCGGCGATCCCGCTGCCCCTGTAATTTTTCACTTCATAGAGTAACTTTGCCATGGCAGGAAAATCCATGGTCTGGTCAATTTCCTTAAAAGCGGTAAACGGGTTTACATAATCTCCCGGATACTGCTTTTTCATATAATCCTCATAGTAGGCGGGCATGATCTCGATCCCGATGGAACGGATGGGGATCCGCTTGTGGATCAGTGCTTTGTATGGCTCATAGCCGCCGATAAAAGTCTTGATGCAGCCGGCGGAAAGCCGCCGGTACGGAGAGAGTTCTTCTCCGGAGATTGATTCGTACTGCGTGATGCTTAAGCATTCCGGCATCGGAAATTCCAAAAAACAGTCTTCATAAAAAAGAAAATCATGGATCTTAATATCATAAAGATCTTTTTTTGCATAGATCCAGTAGGAACCCTCACCGACTTCCGGGGAAAGCGTCCAGCACTGTCCGACGGAGCGGACATTGACGGATTCGTCTGCCGGAAGAAAATGATGGTCTGCCATAAGCGGCTCATAGCAGTCACTTAATATCTTGCTTTTCAAAAAGTAACCTCCTTGCAACGATGAGACGAACCTTTGCAACGAAAAGACGAAACTGCCCGTTTCGTATTGCGGTCCGCCTTTGAAATCAGTATCGTATAAGTGCGGTTAGCAGGAACTAATCACATATTAACAGAATGTGGGCAGATGGTCAATCGCCTGCGACAAGAGGAGGATATCTGATATGAGTAATCAAACAGCAAAGAGGGGACTTTCGGTCAAAGACCTGGTCACGATCGGTATTTTCACAGCGCTTATGCTGGTTTTTAGCATGGTGGGCGGGATCTTTTTCGCACCAAATCCGGTGCTCACCTTTTATATGCCGGTGGGGAGCGCAATATTGTGCGGACCGATCTATCTGTTATTGATCGCAAAAGTGAAAAAGCGTTTTGCGATAACGATTGTTGGCGCGCTGATCGGCATCATCTGGTTTGTGACCGGTATGCACTGGGCATTTGCGCTTGGAACGATCCTTATGGGGATCGTGGCGGATCTGGTTGCGGGGATCGGAGGATATGCCAGCCGGAAGATCAATGCGATCTCCTATATGCTCTACAGTCTCGGTGGAACCGGCTCCTATCTCGTCTTTTTTGCAGACCCGGACGGATGGGCAAAGACGATGCTTGGAAACGGAACGGAGCAGGGCTATATCGATACGATGCAGGCGACCGGAAACAGTGCCATTCTCGCAGTCATGCTGATCGGAACGCTGGCGGCGGCACTGATCAGCGCGGCAGTTGGCAGCAAAATGTTAAAAAAACAGTTTGAAAAAGCGGGTATCACGGCATGATCTGCAAAAACGGGAAAAAGAAGTTCCGGCTGGATCCGAGAACCAAGCTTTTTCTGATCCTGCTTTGTGTGCTGTCTTCCATGTCGGCACCGTCGCTTGCGTATCAGTTTGGGCTTGTGGTGCTTATCGCGCTGCTTGCGGCAGGCTTCGGCAAATGGGGCTATGCGGTGAAAGGTGTCATCGCCTATGCGCTGATCTGCTTTTTTACTGCGTGGATCATGCAGGAAATGACCGGGACGCTTCGGACAATGTTTGTGGCATTCCTTGGACTTTTACATAAGGTCTATGCCTGCGGTATGCTGGCAGGCGTGGTGCTTACCACGACAAAGGTCAGTGAATTTCTGTCGGCAATGAACCGGCTGCATGCACCGAAAAAACTGGTGATCCCGCTGGCGGTCATGCTGCGCTATCTGCCGACGGTCGGAGAGGACTGGCGGTATATTAAGGACGCCATGCGGATGCGGGACGTATTTCCGTCGGTCAGAGGATTTCTTACGGCTCCGGGCATGACGGTGGAATGCATTTATGTGCCGTTTATGATGGCAGCGTCGAAGGCGGCGGATGAACTCTCAATCGCGGCAGTCACACGGGGCATTGAAAATCCAAAGCCGCGCACCTGTCTGGTGCAGATCAGACTGGAGATCACGGATGCCGCCGCAGTGCTCTTGTTTTTGGGCTATTTTGCGGCGGGACTATATCTGGGGAGGAGTATATGATGATAGAGATAAAATCCGTGTCACTGGATTATGGAGTGAAAGATCTGGATCTGACAATAAAAAAGGGAGAGTTTCTGCTGTTGTGCGGACGCAGCGGCTGTGGAAAAACAACAGTCACGCGTCTGATCAACGGTCTGATCCCGGAATTTTATCCGGCAGAGATGACAGGGGATGCATTTGTGGACGGAGAGCGTGTGCGGGATATGCCGATGTATCGGATCGCAGAGCGGGTCGGCTCGGTTTTTCAGAACCCGCGCACACAGTTTTTTAACGTGGACACAGACAGCGAGATTGCGTTTGGCATTGAAAACGAGGCGAGACCGCCGGAAGAATTGCGCGCGCGTGTGGAGCAGACGGGGAGAGAATTACAGATAGAAAAACTGCGCGGAAGAAATATTTTTGAACTTTCGGGCGGAGAAAAGCAAAAGATCGCGTTCGCGTCGGTGTATGCGATGAATCCGGAAATTTATCTGCTCGATGAGCCGTCCTCCAATCTGGATGTGGATACGATCGCGGAATTAAAACAGCATTTGCGCCTGATCAAGGCGCAGGGGAAGACTGTGATCGTGGCGGAACACAGGCTTTATTACCTGATGGATCTGGCAGACCGCATCGTATATCTGGAAAAAGGGCGGATCACCGGGATCTACACACCGGATGAGTTCCGGCAGATCCCGGACGAAACGAGAAAACAGATGGGGCTGCGCGCACTTGATCTCACAAAGGAAGTTCCTGTGCGTCCGCAAGATACGGACAGCGCAAAAAAAGAAAAGCCGGTGCTTGAGCTTCGGGAGGTATCCGTCTTTCGGAAAAAACAGCCGGTGCTTTCCGAAATCAGTTTTGCCGCAGCACGGGGAGAGGTCATAGCGGTCGTTGGTCACAATGGAGCCGGAAAGACGACATTTTCCCGGGCGCTGTGTGGACTGCACAGGGAATGCGGCGGGACATTTTTCTGGGAGGGCGAGCCGCAGAATGCGAAAAAGAGACTTTCACTTTCCTATATGGTCATGCAGGACGTCAACTACGAACTGTTTGCGGAGAGCGTGGAGGCGGAGTGCTCGTTTGGTATTAAAAATCCCGATCCGGCGTTGGTGGAACAGACGATGCAGGAGCTTGGTATCGCTTCGTTAAAAAAGCGGCATCCCAATACACTTTCCGGTGGTCAGAAACAGCGTGTGGCGGTCGCGGTTAGCATGATCTGCAAAAAAGAACTTCTGGTGTTCGATGAACCGACCAGCGGACTGGATTATGACAGCATGGTACAGGTCGCGGGGCTTTTCGGCGCGCTTCGGGCGGCGGGAAAGCTCGTGTTTGTCGTGACGCATGATTATGAATTTGCCTGCCGCATCTGTACGCGGGTGCTGCATCTGGATCAGGGAAAACTTTTGGATGATCTTGCGGTAGAACCGGGAAATCTGGAAAAAATAAAGGAAATATTTTCCGTTACCGAAAAGGAAAAGAGGGGGGAGTAAAAATGAAACCGGAAAAGAAAAAAAGAGTGGCATTGCTCTTACACTGGGCGGGAAAAAACAGGATCTGGCTGTTTTTAGCCGTGTTTTTATCGTTTATCAGCGGACTTTGTACGATGGTGCCATACCTTGGGATCTATCGGCTGATGAATGCGGTATTTTCGCACAGCTGTACCAAAGAGCTCATCATGCGCGAGGCGGTCATGATCGCGGTGGCAGTGATCCTCCGCTTTGCGCTCTTCGGGCTTTCGGGCGTTGCTTCACACAAAGGCGCTTACGGCGCACTGTATAAGGTGCGGTGCATGGTTGCCGAGCATATGGCAAAGGTTCCGCTCGGGGCATTAAACGAGCGGAGTACCGGAGACATCAAGACCGTATTAAACGAGGACATAGAGAAGCTGGAGCTGTTTTTGGCGCACAGTCTGCCGGATCTGGTCTGCTATCTCGTAGGACCGGTCGTGATCTTTCTATATCTGATGAGTGTCAATGTGCCGCTCGCATTTATCTCGCTGATCCCGCTTGTGGCGGCGGTGGCTGTCATGGGGATCATGTTTCGCAACACCGATGAACTGATGGAGCGCGCAAACCATTCGATCACCTCGTTAAATTCGGTGATGATCGAATATATGAACGGCATGAAACTGATCAAAGCCTACGATATGGGCAGTGTGTCCTTCTGCAAATTTTCGGGTGCGGTGAATGAAGAAAATGCGGTCTGGAATGAGACTTCAAAGCGTATGGGGCCGCCGTTTGCGGCGTTTCTCGTGATCATCGAATGCGGTATGCTTTTTATGGTGCCGTTTGGCGGTATGTTTTTTTCAAAAGGTTCGATTACGGCGGGCGCGTTTTTGCTGTTTGTCTATGTCGGATCGATGTATCTGACCGAGATTCGGCCGCTGCAGGAGCTTGGCACAAATTTTGCGAATGTCTTAAATGCGGTGACAAAAACAGCGGAGATCTTAAATATTCCGGTCTATGAGGGCGGACTGGATTTCCCGAAGGAGCATGACATTGAGTTAAAGGATGTGTGCTTTTCCTATGAACCGGAGAGTGGAAAGCCGGAGGTACTAAGCCACTGCAACCTGAAGATCAAAGACGGGGAATGTGTTGCGCTTGTCGGGCGCTCCGGAGCCGGAAAAAGTACGGTCGTGGAGCTGATCTCCCGCTTTTATGATGTGCAGGGCGGAGCAGTTTTGATCGGCGGAAAAAATGTGAAAGAATTAAACTATGAACAGATTTTACAAAATGTGGCGGTCGTGTTTCAGAAGACGTTTTTAACCAGGGAGAGCGTACTGGAGAATATCCGTATGGGCAGTGACGCGAGTCTGGCCGAGGTGCGCGAGGCGGCAAAGGAAGCCCAGATCGATGACTTTATCATGTCGCTTCCGGATGGCTATGATACGAAGGTGGGAAGCTTTGGTTCCCGGTTTTCGGGCGGAGAAAAGCAGCGCATCGCGATCGCGCGCGCCATCTTAAAAAACGCGCCGATTCTGATCTTGGATGAGGCGACCAGTGCGTCAGACCCGGAAAATCAGATGGAGATCGACTGGGCGATCCGAAATCTCTGCCGTGGAAAGACGGTCATTGTGGTCGCGCACCGGTTGAGCGCACTGAAAATGTGTGACCGCGTGGCGGTCATCGAAGACCACACGATAAGCTGTGTCGGCACACATGACGAGGTAAGGGCGAACAATGCCTATTACCGCAAAGCGTGGGAAGATTATGAGACGGCGCGTAATATCACTTATCAGCGAAAAGGAGAAGACCGGGATGACAGATAAGGATGTGTTTAAAAAAAACAGAAATTTTTATATCGGGATCGCGGGAACTGTGGTCGAAGGACTGCTTTCCGGCAGCCTGTTCCTGCTGCTTTATACAGTCATGCGGCTTTTGTGGAGCGGAACATTTGATCTTTCCCGGGCACTTAAAGTCACGGGACTTATCGCAGTGATCTTTTTCTTCCGCATCGTGATCTATAGTTTTGGCTACACCAGGGCGCAGATCGGAGGGGCGGCGGTCAGCAGGAAGATCCGTCTGTTTCTCGGAGACAAGATAAAGCGGATCCCGCTCTCCCGTTTTTCCAAAGGGCAGACCGGGGAGTATATCTCGGTGCTCACCAGCGATGTCAACAATTATGAAAAGATACTGACGCACAAGATTGGTGATCTGGCAAAGAATATTTCGCTCTCGCTCATGCTGATCGGTTTCGTGATGACGCTCTATGTTTCTGCGGGGCTTATCCTGCTTGCGGCGGATCTGCTGCTGATCCCGGCACTTTATCTGTCCTTTTACATGGTGCGTAAATATGGAAATGAGAAAAATGACATCTGTGCGGAAAATGTCAGCAGTATTGTGGAGTATGTTTCCGGGATCCAGACTTTCCGTGCATACGGGATCGGTGGAACCAAAAATAAAACGGTGACAAAGGCGATGAAGGATTTCTGCGACATCAGTTTCCTCTACGAGGCAAAGGTGCTGCCGATCGGAGCTGTCTGCGGGATCCTGATCTGGCTTGCCTGCCCGCTTATCATCCGGCTCGCATACACACCGTGGGCGGCGGGAACGTTAGATACGATATCCGGTCTTCTGATCTGTATGCTCCCTATCTTCTGCGCCAAGATGGCAAACGCAATCTTTGTGGATCTGACCGGATATAAGAATCTGATGATCTCAAAGGGAAAGATAAAGAATGTAGCGGAAGAACCGGAGGAGACCGGCAGCAGGAAACCGTTTCAGTCGGGGACGCATGAGATCACGTTCGATCATGTGGCATTTTCCTATGTGCCGGGAGAGCCGGTGCTTACGGATGTTTCCTTTACCGCGCCGGATCAGAAGCTTACGGCGATCGTCGGGGATTCCGGTTCCGGCAAATCCACGATCTTAAATCTGATCGCAAAATTCTACGAGGCAGGAGGCGGCACGATCCGGATCGGAGGCGAGTCCATTCTGTCTGCCGCGGCGGAGCAGGTGCTCACCGGGATCTCAATGGTCGATCAGGAAGTCTTTCTGTTTGATGATACGGTGCGGGAAAATATCCGGCATGCCAGACCGGAGGCGACGGACGCGGAGATCGAGGCTGCGTGCAGGGCGGCAAATTGTGACGGTTTTATCCGTAAGATGGAAAAAGGCTATGACACGCCGGTCGGGGAAAACGGAAATCTGCTCTCCGGCGGGGAAAGACAGCGGCTTTCCATTGCGCGGGCGATCTTAAAGGACAGTCCGATCCTGCTTTTGGATGAAGCGACGGCTTCCCTTGATATTGAAAATGAGCTTGCGGTAAAACAGGCGATTGCAAATCTCTTAGCGCAGAAAAAGACGGTGGTCATGATCGCGCATACGCTGTCGATCGTAAAAAACGCGGATCAGATCCTGGTCGTATCGGAAGGCAGGATCGCGGAAGCCGGTACGCATGCGGAGCTGTTAGAAAAGAACGGCAAGTACGCGGCGATGTGGAACGCCGAGCAGAAAGCGCTCGGTTAAACAGTTTTTCATGCAGAAAGAGGCTGATATACGTCTTTGGGGAGACGTGTTCGTGTATTTGCTGCAGGACAATAAAAACGGGAATGTGAAATCTTTCACATTCCCGTTTGCTTTCGTATTCGCTTACTGTATTGCCGGTGCTGCCGCATCCGGGGTAACATCCGGTGTAGTGCTGTCTGAAGTCGCAGCGTTCGATGCTGTACCGTCCGGGGTCGCAACATCCGGTGTGGTACCGTCTGTGGTTTCGGCATCCGGTGTCATGCCATCGGTGTTATCTGCAGAGGAAGTATCCTCCGTTTCCGTCTCGGTCGTCTCCTCGGTATCTTCCGCGTTTGGATCGACATAAGTGATCTCATTGGAGCTGCGGAACACGGTATTGCTCGAGCCCATCTGATTTACCTGGATCGTGTCACCGTCAGAAATACTGTCGGCGGAGATGCGCAGCAGAGAACTTGAGATAAATGCCGTACTTACCTTTTCTCCGTTAATAAATACCTTACTCCACGGTGTGAAGTTGGAACCGCTGATGCAGATATCACCGGAGCTGTTGATCCAGGTGCGGTTTACTGAAACATCATCAATTCCCATCACAAGGTCTGTGGCAGGATATTTATCCTCGCCGCCGTAGCAGTAGCGGTCTCCGTAAAGAATGTCGTACTGCAGGTTCTCAAGACCGTCGCGGTAAGTGTCTGTTCCGGTAAGTCCCTGATCTAACTGGCTCTGTGTATAGGTAAACATGGTTCCTTCATGAATGCCCGCCTGGTTGGTGATGTTTGCGAGAAGCTGATAAGCAGTGATATCAGCGTCCTGCTTTGGCATACCGAAGTTATTCCAGGTCGCGTATTTGGTCTTGAAGATGTCGCCGGACTTCATATCGGAATCCTCCAAGCCCATGGTCGGCAGATGATCGCCGAACAGTACGAGGATCGTTTTCTCATCGCGTTTGGAGAGCATGTCGGTCAGGTTTCCGATGAATTTATCTACTTCATGAATCTCGTTTACATAATATTCCCACTGATTGTTTGCTTCCTGTGTGTCAGCACCGGAAACGGTGATCTCAGGATCTGCAATGATCTTTTCGGTCGGGTAGTCGCCATGTCCCTGTACGGTGATCGTATAGACGAGATCCGCCTGATCCGGGGTGGCATCCATGGCCTTTTTGGTTTCATTGATCAGGATATTGTCGGTCGGCCAGTCACCGAGCGGTGTGTATTCCTGAATGTTCATCATTTCCTTGCTGGTAAAAGTATCAAAGCCCATCATGGAAAAGGCGTTGGCACGGCTGTAAAAGTTACCGCCGTTGTTGTGGACAACGTGTGTGCCGTAGCCGATCGAAGAAAGATCGGACGCGATGCTCTCGCAGTCAGTCTCTTTTAAAATCGTTTTATAAGGATATTCTCCGGTTCCAAAATACTGCATGCTCATACCGGTCAGAACTTCAAACTCGGTGTTTGCGGTTCCGGCGCCGACGACAGGAACGGTCAGATAACCGGAAGAATAGTTCTCATACAGATTCCGGAAATTCGGGATCGGATCTTCGGACAGCTGTAAGAAATTGACTTCCGTCGGATCGCAGAAAGACTCAAGCAGTACCACAACGATATTCGGCTGGTCATCGGAAGCAACGGTCGTCTCTCCCGCGTTTGCGGAAGAAGCAGTCAGCGTGTCAATGGTCTCTTCCTTGTAATCGTCCGGTTTGGTCATACCACGGCCGACAACGCTTGAAGAAAATCCGTATACAAAACCGTAGTTTTCATAGCCCTGCGCGATATTGGAAAAATAAGAAGCAAGGATGTTGGAATCCTGTGCAGCCTTGGTTGTGATCGGAAGCATAAATAAAAGTCCGACTACAAAAAGCGGGGCGAAAATACGGTGGTTATTGCCCTGGAACTTCGGACCGTGTACGCCAAGCCAGATGCAAATGGCAAAGAAAATCGCAACGATCGTCACAACGGTGATCGCCTCTGTCGCGGTAAAGTAGTTAGTGTTCTGCATGGCGAACAGATCGGAAAGGCATTTCAAGTCCGTGTAACCAAACGGTGTAACACGTTTGGAAAGAATGCATCCGTTGATCGTGCCGAGAAACAGCCAGAAACCGCTGATCAGTACACGGAACAGTGCTCTGTGCTTGAACAGGTAGACAAGTGACAGCGAAACAAAGATGATGAATGCATTGTAGAAATAAGCCAGTGTGTGTCCGCCTACAAAGCTGCATGCAGAGAAAAACGAACGTCTGGAAATGCATTCGATCACGAAGCACAGCAGACAGGATAAAATCCCATGAAAAAGAATCGAATAGCGGTTCATGAAAGCAACTGCCTTCACGACACGAGCGTTAGGTTCTCTCTTTGCACGCTTTTCCTGCAGAGTTTGTCTGAAATTCTGTAATTTAGAAAAAAAAGCCTTCAGTGTGCGCATATGAAACAATCCTCCCTTAGTGTTTGTATATGCAAAAATTAAAATTTCGTATTGAAAAAGTGCGAGCCATCAAACTCGCATATGAAAGAATAAAACTTCTTGTGGTAAAAATCAATCGTAAAGTTGGATAAAAATATTTTACTTTTCCTTTAAATTTATTTCAAAATGTATAAAAAATGTAAAATAAAAATAAAAAAGGCGTAAAAAACAGCGGCATGTGTATGAGTATAACATGGTTTTCTTAAGAAAAATGGAAGAATGTGTGAAAAATAGGTGAAAAAACAGAAGGAAAGTGATCCCTATAATATAAGGAAGAAACAGCAAAAGAATTGGCAAACGAAAGAAATTGTGATATTCTCTATATACAAGTGACCGGAACAGATTCCGGATAAACAGATGAGGGATGAACATGTTAGAATTAAAAGACGTTTGTTTTCAGGTAAATGAAGACGCAAAAGATAAAGAGATATTAAAAAATATCAATCTGAAACTGGATGACCGTTTTGTGGCGATCACCGGACCGAACGGAGGAGGTAAGTCCACACTGGCGCGTGTGATCGCCGGGATCGTGCGGCCGACCAGCGGAAAGATCTATCTGGACGGCGTGGATATCACCGATTATTCCATTACAGAGCGCGCAAAAGCAGGGATCAGCTTCGCGTTTCAGCAGCCGGTACGCTTTAAGGGGCTGACCGTCAAGGATCTGATCACGCTCGCTTCAGGCAAGGACATTTCCGTGGCAGAGGCCTGTTCGTATCTGTCCGAGGTGGGATTGTGTGCCAAGGACTACATTGACCGTGAAGTGAATGCGAGCCTTTCTGGTGGAGAGTTAAAGCGTATTGAGATCGCGATGGTGATCGCGCGCGGAACGAAGCTGTCTATTTTTGACGAGCCGGAGGCGGGGATCGATCTGTGGAGCTTCCAGAACCTGATCCAGGTATTTGAGCATATGCATGAAAAGATCAACGGCTCGATCCTTATTATTTCCCATCAGGAGCGCATCTTAAACATTGCGGACAGAATCGTGCTGATCGCGGACGGGGAAGTGCGAAAGGTCGGAACGAAAGAGGAAGTGCTTCCGGAGCTGCTTAAAACATCGGAGGCGTGCAGCACGCTGATGGATAAGATCGCGCGTTAGTGTGAGAGAAAAAAGAACGGACAGGTGAAAAAGATGGATAAGATAGAGAAAAATTTATTAGAGGAGATCGCGGATATCCATGAAGTGCCGGAGGGCGCGTATAATATCCGGGCAAACGGAAAACTGGAGAGCCGCAATACGACAGCGAATATCGATATCGTGACCAAGAAGGACAAGCCGGGCATTGACATCATCATCAAGCCGGGAACGGTGAATGAGAGTGTCCACATTCCGGTCATTTTAAGTGAAAGCGGATTAAAGGATCTTGTATACAACGATTTTTATATCGGGGAAGGCGCAGATGTTACGATCGTGGCGGGCTGCGGGATCCACAACTGCGGAGATCAGGCGTCCGAGCATGACGGCATCCACACCTTCTATATTGAAAAGGACGCAAAGGTACGCTATATCGAAAAGCATTACGGTGAGGGGGATGGAAAGGGCGACCGCATCTTAAATCCGACCACTGTTGTGCATATCGCGGAAGGCGGTTATATGGAGATGGAGACCGTGCAGATCAAGGGCGTAAGTTCCACCGTGCGTACGACCGAGGCGGATCTTTCAGACGGAGCATCCTTAGTGATCCATGAAAAGATCATGACACACGGAGAGCAGACGGCGGAGACGAATTTCACCGTGGATCTAAACGGCGTGGATTCGAGTGCGAACGTAATCTCACGTTCGGTTGCAAAAGAGCATTCCAAGCAGGTATTCAATTCACATATCAATGGAAATAACAAATGTTACGGACATACGGAATGTGACGCGATCATCATGGATGCCGGCAGAGTGGAAGCGATCCCGTCTCTGGCAGCAAACCATATTGACGCGAGCCTGATCCATGAGGCTGCGATCGGAAAGATCGCGGGAGATCAGCTGATCAAGCTGATGACGCTCGGACTGACGGAGAAGGAAGCCGAGGAGCAGATCGTAAACGGATTCTTAAAATAAAAACCGGCTTCACCAAACCGGTGAAGCCGCAGGAATGCGCAGATGGACGAAAGAGCTTTTCGCCTAGTCTGCGCGTTTTTCTTTTAAGATCGGAGTACGGCAGATCTGGATGAGCAGCGGAACGACCATGATAAACCAGGATACAGGTTCCGCAAGGATCACGCCGCGGTAGCCGAGGAGCGGGACAAAGATCAGGGCAAAGACGACTTTTCCGACCAGCTCGAGGCTGCTTGAGACGAGCGGAGTGATGTGGTCGCCGATTCCCTGCATGGCATTTCTGATCACGCAGATCAAAGCTGTCACAAAGTAAAAGAGCGTATCGAATCTGAGGTAGGCGACAGCATTTTTTATCACGACGGGGTTGCTGCTTCCGGTCACGAGGTAAATGAGATCCGGGGCGAAAAGCCAGGTCACGACGATAACGCCAAGGCACCAGATCCAGCTGTAGAGGACGGACTTTTTGATGCCTTCCTTGATGCGGCGGATTTCTCCGGCACCCAGATTCTGTCCGCAGAAAGTAGCCATTGTGGTACCGAATACGCTAAAGATCAGCATGAAAAGCTCGGAGATCTTTCTTGCCGCAGTGTGGGCAACGATGATATCGGTGCCGAGGGTGTTGATCGAGGTCTGCAAAGCAACGGTTCCGAGGTTTACGAGGGAACTCATAAATCCCATGGAAAGGCCGCAGCTGAGCAGATCTTTCGTCAGCTCACCGGAGATTCCATGAAAATCCTCCCGGTGCAGGCGCAGGATCTCGTAGCGTTTTATCATATAGAAAAAGCACGCGAGCATGGCGATGAGCTGGGAGATCACGGTTGCGACCGCGGCGCCCCGGACGCCCATGGCGAGCGGAAAAATGCACAGCAGATCTAAAAAAATGTTGAGGACAACAGATACCGCAAGGAAGATAAGCGGTGTGATGGAATCCCCGATCGCACGCAGCAGGGCGGAACAGACATTGTAGAGCATGGAAATGATAAGCCCTGCAAAAATGATCGAGATATAATCGCCGGAGAGGTCGATGACATCTGCTGGCGTGTTTAACAGCGCGAGCAGCGGGTGCAGGAAGATCAGGGCAGCTGCGGTGATAAAAATGGCAATGGCGCATCCAAGTGATAAGGAAGCTGCAACACAGCGTTTTAAGCCCTTAAAATCCTGCGCGCCGAAGAACTGCGCGGCGATGACGGCAAAACCGTTGGTGAGTCCCTGTAAAAAGCCGATCAAAAGACTGCTCAGTGAACTGGTGGCACCCACAGCGGCGAGCGCGCTTTCACCGAGCGCGGAACCGACGATACGGGTGTCAACGAGACTGTAGGTGAGCTGCAAAATACATCCGATCAGAACCGGAATCGCAAACGCGAAAAGAAGTTTTGTGATATTTCCCTTTGTCAGATCTTTCATCTTTCTATCCCTGCCTTATTTTACAAATTTGTTGATCGCTTCATCCAGGTCGTCCAAAACCTTCTGGTCACCGGTCTCAAGCGCGTCCACGACGCAGTGCCTGATATGGTCTTCCAGAATGATCTTTCCAATGTTGTTGATCGCGGAACGGACAGCGGCGATCTGGATCAGAACCTCGCTGCAGTCCCTGCCGTCCTCGATCATGGTCTTGATGGATTCCATATGCCCGATCGCGCGGGACATACGGTTTAAAACGGCCCTGGTATTTTCATGGTGGTGCGGATGCCCGTCCGCATGGGAATGCGGGTGTTCGTGTGTATGTTCCTCTGACATGGCAGGTTCCTCCTTTTTCTTTCGTATGACACGGTTATTCTGTGCAAATGGTAGCACATTTTTGCGAAAAAACCAATAAGAAATTGATTTCTTCGCGCGGTCATGTATATAATAAGTTTGTAAAAAACAAGAGAAAAAGAAGGTATGTATCTATGTGGCTTACATATGCGCTTGGTTCCGCTTTTTTTGCGGGAATTACGGCAATTTTGGCGAAGGTTGGAATGGGAAAGACCGACTCGTCTCTGGCGACGGCGATCCGCACGATCGTGGTGGTGATCTTTTCCTGGCTCATGGTATTTTTAGTGGGTTCCCAGAATACGATCACGCAGATCGGGGCAAAATCATTGCTCTTTTTGGTGTTATCGGGACTTGCGACCGGGGCGTCGTGGCTCTGCTATTTCAGGGCGCTGCAGCTCGGTGATGTAAATAAGGTAACGCCGATCGATAAATCGAGCACGGTGCTTACGATGATCCTTGCGGTGATCATCCTGCATGAGGCACTGACGAGAAAGATGATCTTTGCGATGGTGCTCATTTTAGCCGGAACATTTCTTATGATCACAAAAAAAGAATCCACGGGAAAGAGTAAGAGCAAAAGCTGGTTTTTGTATGCGGTATTATCAGCGGTGTTCGCGAGCCTCACATCGATCCTTGCAAAGATCGGCATCACGGGCGTGGAGTCAAATCTCGGTACGGCGATTCGAACCTGCGTGGTACTTGTCATGGCATGGGTGGTCGTCTTTGTGACACACAAGCAGAATCAGTTTTCACAGATCACCTTTAAAAACGGTATTTTCATCTGCCTGTCCGGTATCGCAACCGGAGCATCGTGGATCTGCTACTACCGGGCACTGCAGCAGGGACCGGCAAGCATCATTGTGCCGATCGACAAATTGAGCATTGTTGTGACAGTCATTTTTTCCTCGGTATTTCTGCGGGAACATCTGTCGCCGAAAGCGTTTTTCGGACTGCTTGCGATCGTGGGTGGAACAATGCTTCTCATCTTATAATAATATAGAAGAAAACGAACAGGAGGATTTCGTATGTTTGGAAAAATAACAGATTATACACTGGAAGGTCAGAAACTGGTGATCCGCTTTGAGGAGCGCGAAGGCGTCATCGAGGCGGTGACCGATGAGATCATCAACGTGTTTAGTGGGTTTGAGACAAAAGAGCACCGCTCGAAAGCGATCGAGGGTGAAAAGCGAAAGAAAGTGAAGGCTCTGGTTTCGCGTGATGACGCCGGTATCGTCTTCACGACCGCAAAACTGGAGGTTCACATTGCGGATGGATTTAAAGTAGACATTTATGACGCGGATGGAAATCTGCTCTGCGCGGACTACCGTGGAAAGCGTGAATACACAAAGCAGGTCAGCGAGGAATTTTTGAAGCTGATCCGTGCGGAGGGACATGATGTCGTGGACGGGGACGGACTCGACTATAAGATCCAGATCGTAAAGAAAATGCAGGGAGACGAGAAATTCTACGGCCTTGGCGACAAACCGGGATTCTTGGATAAAAGACATTATGATTACGAGATGTGGAACTCGGATCTGCCGCAGGCGCATACCGACGCGTTTAAGGCGCTTTACAAATCGGTGCCGTTTTTTATCACACTGCGTGATACCTGCGTTTACGGACTGTTTTTTGACAATACCTTCAAGTCCTTCTTTAATATGGCAAAGGAAAGTGAGAACTATTGCTTTTTCGGTGCAAATGCCGGAAATCTCGATTACTACTTTATCGGCGGCGATACCATGCGCGGGGTAATAGAAAATTATACCTATCTGACCGGACGCACGCCTCTGCCGCAGCTCTGGACGCTTGGCTATCATCAGTCGCGCTGGGGATATGAGACGAGGGAGGAGATTCTGGATATCGCGAAAAAGTACCGTGAATACGGGATTCCGTGCGATACGATCCATTTTGATATTGACTATATGGATGGCTACCGTGTCTTTACCTGGGATGAGAAAAACTTCGGAAAACCGGGTGAGGTGATAGGGCAGATCGCCAAGATGGGATTTAAGACGGTGACGATCATCGATCCGGGTGTGAAGTTAGACCCTGGTTACGCAAAATATGACGAGGGGATCGCAGGCGACTATTTCGCAAAGACACCGGAAGGGGAAGTCTATGTGAATGCGGTCTGGCCGGGAGACGCGGTCTATCCGGATTTCGGCAAACCGGCGGTGCGCGCCTGGTGGGCGGACAACCAGAAATATCTGGTCGACCTTGGAGTGCGCGGTGTCTGGAATGATATGAATGAACCGGCAAGCTTTAACGGTGAACTGCCGCAGGATGTGGTATTTACCGATGAGGACCGCGAGATCACGCATGCGGAAATGCACAATATCTATGGACATCTGATGTCAAAGGCAACGTACGAAGGATTAAAGAAATGGGATCAGAAAAGACCGTTTGTGATCACACGCGCGTGCTATGCCGGATCCCAGAAATATACGACATTCTGGACCGGGGACAACCAGAGTCTCTGGGCGCATTTGCAGATGGCGATCCCGCAGCTGTGCAACATGGGATTGAGCGGATTGGCTTTCGTCGGAACCGATGTCGGAGGATTCGGCGCGGATACGACCGGTGAACTTTTAGCGCGCTGGGTGCAGGTCGGATGTTTCTCACCGCTGTTCCGTAACCATTGCGCGAAAGGCAATATTAATCAGGAGCCGTGGCTGTTTGGTGATGAAGTGCGTGAAATCTATAAAAAATATGTGGAACTGCGCTACCGCCTGCTTCCGTATCTCTATGATCTGTTCCGCGAGGAGGAGCAGACCGGAATGCCGGTGATGAGACCTCTGGTACTCCACTATGAAAAAGATCCGGAAACCTTTACAAAAAACGATGAATTTCTGTTTGGTGAAAGGATACTTGTAGCGCCGGTGACGGAACAGGGGGCGCACAAAAAGATGGTTTACCTGCCTGAGGGAGAATGGTATGATTATGATACCAGAGAAAAAATTTCCGGTGGAAAGTACTTCTTAAAAGAGGCACCGCTTTCCGTCTGCCCGATCTATGTGAAGGCGGGAACGGTTCTGCCGAATTATGAGTCGATGCATTATATCGGGGAGAAGGAACTGGATACCCTGGTGCTTGATGTTTATCCGGGCGATGGAAGTTATGTAAACTATCAGGACAATGGAGAGGATTTTGCTTACCGTGATGGCGCGTATAATCTGTACCGCTTTACGCAAAGCGGCGGGAAGCTTACGATCGAACTGATCCATGACGGCTATGAGAAAAAGTACCGTCAGTTTGTGATCCGTTCCGGCGGACGGGAGCAGACCGTTTCTTTTACCGGAGAAGCGTTAAAGGTAAAACTTTAAACCGGAACAAAAGGGAGGAGTTCTATGAAAAGAGCGATTGTACTTGCGGGTGGCGGAACCAAGGGTTCCTATGAGGTCGGTGTCTGGCGCGCGCTCAACGAGCTCGGGATCGATTATCAGATCGTGACCGGGACTTCGATCGGATCGATCAACGGCGTGTTCATGGCTTCCGGCGAATACGAACGGGCGTATACCCTCTGGGATACGATCCGCATGGAAAATATGATGGAGGATGGCATCAACCTGACGGAGACGTTAGAGGGGATGCTGGAGCAAAAGGATGCCATCCGCCCGTTTTTAAAGAAATACATGAAAAACAAAGGCGCGGATATCTCTCCGTTCAACGCTTTTATCGAGACGATGGTGGATGAGGAAAAACTGCGGCAGTCCGAGGTCGATTTCGGACTGGTCACGACACAGTTTCCGTCGTTAAAGGGCGTGGAACTGGAAAAGCGGGAGATCCCGCAGGGGATGCTAAAGGATTATCTGCTGGCGTCATCCGCGATCTTTCCGCTTTTCCCGATGCATAAGATCGGAGAGGAGACCTATCTGGACGGCTGCTATTACGACAATCTCCCGATCGATTTTGCGATACGGCTGGGGGCGGAGGAAGTGATCGCTGTCGATTTGAGGACGGAGCCGGTGCATCCAAACTATGCAAAGCGCCCGTACGTCACTTATATCCGGCCGACGCGTTCCCTCGGAACCATGATGAATTTTGACCACGGTCTGCTCATGGACAATATGGAGATGGGCTATCAGGATGCCATGAAAAAGTTCGGCAGGTATGGGGGCTTCCTCTATACATTTTCCGATACGGATCTTTCAGGCTGGGAAAAAGAGATCAACTCGTTTACAAGATGGATCGCGAAGGCGGAAGCGGTATTTTCCGGGAACCGTTTTCCGAAAATTGCCGGGATGACGGATGTCGGCACGGTGTTTGCGCAGTTGGAGGCGTATACCGATGGAAAATTCCCGGAGAAAAAGGATTATTACCTCCGGGCGGCGGAGATCGCAGCAGAGATTTTTTCCGTGGATGTAAAAAAGACCTGGCAGTTTGGTGAATTTCTGCAGGCAGTCGGACAGTGTGTTCTGCCGGAGGATGCGTGTGCGGATGCGAAGATCTTTGAGACAAAGAGCAGACGCACGCTGATCACCAGGCTTGTGGATTGGAAGCGCAGGGAGGAGAGCGCGTATGTGACTTCCTGCATTTATCACGCAATGCGGCTTGGGATGGCGGCAGATACCGAAAAGATCGGTCTTCTGACCATATTCCCGAGGGAGCTGATTGCGGCGCTGTTTTTGTATGTGCGAAACGAAGCGTAAGGGAGAAACCGGACAGCCGCGTCCTGCATATAGTATAAAGAAGCTAAATGCAGGAGCGAAGTTATGGATCCTAATATGGAAAATTATTTCCGTATGCAGCAGTCCGGTGGATATAAAATCCCGTTTTATATGGCATATCCCATGCAGGATGTCTATTTGAGCGAGATCGAGTATGAGAGAGACAGAGAACGCTTAAAAGAGATGTATCCGAAAGAAGCGAAGCGCATTCAGAGGGTAGTGGAAGAAGAATGCGACAAGATGGAATATGACGGGAGCCTGATGTTTGATGAATATCCGGACCGGGTCATGGTGCAGAAACTGTGTGATGATATTTACAATAAGGTCTACGACAACACCACAGCGGAAGTAGAGACGGAACAATACAGAGACCGCAGGCCGGGAGGAGGCTTTCCGCCACCACCGCCACCGCCGCCGCGCAGGGACCGGGGTGGACGCGATCTGATCGAAATCCTCTTATTTGATGAGATGTTCCGCCGCCGCTGCCGTCACAACCGGTGCCGCAGATTTTGGTAATTGCCCCAAGAAAGACTTGTGGTTTTAACCGAAACGAATTACAATATAGCTATCGTGCTTTCGATAGCTATATTTTTTTGGAAAGAGAGGACACGCCTTTGAAAAAGGGATTGATAAAAGCCGGGGTACTGGTAGCCGTGTTTTTTGCGGCGCTGATCGGATTCAGCCTGATGACCAATCAGACCAACAAGGATCTTACGACAGATATGGCGAATGCCACTTTACCGATGATAGATTTGTATACAGGAACGCAGAAGATCAACGAACTGCATGGATATACCGTGCAGATGGATGCTTCCTACATGAGAGATACGATCACGCCGGTTGGTACGGATATGAAAGTACCGGCGACGATCCAGACGTTTGGCACGGATGTGGACGCGATCTCCTACAAGATCCGCAGTATGGACGGAAAAGACCTGATCGCGGAGGCAGCGATCACGGATTATACGGAGAACGGCGGTCTGATCTCGATGGAGATCCCGATCCAGAACCTGATCAAGGAGGAACAGGAGTATAATCTGATCTTGGAACTCAAACATAAGGATAATACCTATTATTATTATACAAGGATTTTAAAGAGCGAGGACGCGAATGTGGAACCCTGCGTGGAGTTTGCGCAGAACTTCCATGAAATGACGTTTGACGAGGAAAAGTCCGGCGGGCTTTCCACTTATATGGAACCGGATGCCTCGGCGGATAATTCCACCTTAAACCGCGTGACGATCAACTCCACATTAAGTCAGGTGACCTGGAACCAGTTTAAGGGAGTTCCGCTCTCTGAGCCTGCGGTTGCGGTCCGGGAGATCCAGGGTTCCTACAATGTTGTGACGCTTTCTTATGTCATGACTTCCACAGGAGATAATGGAGAACTCGAATATTATAACGTGGAAGAATATTACAGGATCCGTTATACGGCTTCCCGTATCTATCTGTTGAATTTTGAGCGAACCATGAACCAGATCTTCCGTGGGGAGAACGACAGCTTCTATGATAACAGCATCCAGCTTGGCATCCGTTCCGGGGATATCGCTTACCAGTCCAACGAAAACGGATCGGTGGTCTGCTTTGTCCAGGAGGGAGAACTCTGGAGCTATGATGAGAACAACGACCGCCTGTATCAGGTGTTCAGTTTCCGTGGATTTGAAGGGATCGACGACCGTGAAAACTATGATGAACATGACATCAAGATCATCGACGTTGACGAGGCGGGCAGCATCAATTTCGCCGTATACGGCTATATGAACCGCGGCGAACACGAAGGCGAGGTCGGCATCGGGATCTATCATTTCGACAGCGTGGCAAACACCGTCGAGGAAGAGGCATTCCTGCCGTCCACACAGTCCTATCAGGTCATGAAATTCAACATCGGACAGCTGATCTATGAAAATGAGGACAACGAACTTTTTATTATGATGGAGGGGACGGTTTATAAGATCGATCTTTCCACCCGGGAGACGAAGCAGGTCGTATCCGGTCTCTCGGAGGATTCCTATGCGGTTTCGGATACCAACGAGTTTTTTGCCTACATCGACGGAACGGATACCAATGCCGCAACCAGGGTGCATGTACTGGATTTCTCAGATGGCAGTGATTACACGATCGATGCCGGGGACGGACAGTACATCCGGCCGCTCGGATTTATGCAGGGCGATTTCATTTATGGGCTGGCAAGAGCGGATCAGGTGATGCCTGACGCGGCGGGAACCATTACATTCCCGATGTACCGCATCTGTATCGTGGATATCGGGGAAGGCTCGCATGAGGTGTTAAAGGAGTACCAGAAGGACGGTTACTTTGTATCCGGCGTGCAGCTTTCGGATTACACGATCTACTTAGACCGGCTGACCTACAATGGCATGGCATATGTGCAGGCGGATCCGGATACGATCATGAACCGCGAGGGTGATGTGAAAAAGCCGGTGGAGATCCATGAGACCAACACGGAGCAGAAGGAGACCCAGTATCAGCTGAAACTGGAAGAAGAGATGAGCGATACCTCACCGAAGCTTCTGACACCGAAGCAGATCGTACTCGAGGAGAACCGCAACATCTCCATTGAACTGCCGAAACAGGGAGAAAAGTATTATGTATACAGCGGCGGCGAGGTGTGCCTTGCGACTTACAGTCTGCCGGAAGCCATTGGCAAGGCGAACGAAACGATGGGGGTTGTCATCGGAGATGGTCAGAAATACATCTGGAAGAGAGCAAGAAAAACAAACTGCCCGTCCTTACATGTGACGATCGGTGATTCGGACGCGGCGGGAAGCTCGATTGCGCAGTGTATCAGCGCACTGTTACAGAGCAAGGAGATCAATCTGAGCGTACAGGAGCTGTTAAATAGCGGGGATACCCCGAAACAGGTGCTCGAAGATTCGATGCAGGACTGCAGGATACTGGATCTTGGCGGATGCAGTGTGGAAGAACTGTTGTATTATGTGAGCAACGGAACGCCGGTGTTCGCAATGGTAAATCAGAGTGACGCCGTTCTGATCGTGGGTTATGACGCGAACAATATCGTGTATTATGACCCGGCAGCCGGCAAAAATGTGTCTAAGCCATTGGAAGAGGCACAGGCGATGTTCTCCGAGGCGGGGGATACGTTCCTTACCTATATCGAGTAAAGGAGAAAAATTTTCGGCATCTTTTTCATCCGTTGTAATATAATAGGATAGAACAAATCCGATTTTCCATGGCAGTGTCAGATGCACCATAAAGTTGTATAGAAAATTCGGCTGTTATAGACCACTTTTGTTGATAATGGCGGATTTCCTATAAATCTATTGCAAATTTATACGGAATAAGGTATATTACAGTTTGTACCAAACATAAGGAAGTGTAAGAGGACAAGATGAGTAGAAAAAAAGAAGTAATCGTATCAGATGTTTCAAAAAAGCACGATAATCCTATTGCAGAATTAGTACAGGTTGCATGCTGCTTTGACAGCGAGATCATTTTAGAGAGCAATAACCGTAAGATCAATGCAAAGAGTATCATGGGGATTATGGCGTTCAATCCGACGGTAGGCATGTCGGTAGACATCGTAGTAGACGGAAAGGACGAAGAAGAAGCATTACAGGCAATGGAAAAATTTTTGGTTTGTGAATAATGAATTGGGAGGATTTGCAATGAAAAAGAGACCAGCGAAAACTGTAACAGCGAAAGTACAGACACAGCCGATGGCAGCAGCAAATACTGCAAAAGCGGCAGAGACAAAAGTGACAGAAAAGGCACCGGAAGTAAAAGCAGAAGTAAAGACAGAAGCAAAAGCGGAAGCAGAGACAAAGATTGCCGAGAAGGTAAATGAAGTAGCGGAAAAAGCAGCTGAGATCGCAGTAGAGAAGGCAGCAGAGACAAAGACAGCAGTGAAAGCCGCAGCAAAGAAAACAGCAGAAAAAGTCGGAACAGCGAAGAAGACTGCAGCTGCAAAGAAAGCAGAGAAGGCACCGCTCATTCCGGAGATCAAGATCCAGTTTGCCGGAAACGAAGCAGATGAGGACGAGATCGTAAACGCGATCAAGAACAAATATGTTTCAGAGGGACACAGAGCCAGCGCGATCAAATCCCTTCAGATCTATCTGAAACCGGAAGAAAACGCGGCATACTATGTGATCAACCAGAAGAGCATGGGAATGGTTCCTTTATTCTAAGAATGAAAATTTATACATACGAATGTAGTGATCATAAATGAATCAAAAAAAGGACGGCGATTTTTCGCCGTCCTTTTTATTACGGTCTGTTATTTATTTTTCTGCTCTTCTTTGTATTTGCTGACAAGACGCTGGATACGATCGTAAGGATTTAACAGATCACTGATAGAAGTATCGTGATTTAAAGTATCTACGATGTATGCGATATATTTGCTCATGTCGCAGTTGATGTAGTAATCTCTGGAAAGAAGTTCCGGTGTCTGGTAAGTCAGGTTGGTTGTAACGACTTTGTAGATCGTGCCGTCTGCAACTGCCTGGTCGAACTTCTCAAGACCATTGGTGAAAAGACCGAATGTAGCGATTACGAAGATACGGTTTGCTTTTCTCTTCTTTAATTCGGTTGCAACATCGATCATACTCTCACCGGAGGAGATCATATCATCTACGATGAAGACATCTTTGCCTTCTACGGAAGAACCTAAGAACTCATGTGCAACGATCGGGTTACGTCCGTCTACGATCTTGCTGTAATCACGACGTTTGTAGAACATACCCATATCCAGTCCGAGCACATTTGCGAGATAAACGGCACGGCCGGTACCACCTTCGTCCGGGCTGATGATCATCATATGTTCGCTGTCGATCGAGAGATCCTTTACTTCGCCGAGGATTCCCTTTACGAACTGATACGCCGGCTGTACGGTCTCGAATCCGTTGAGCGGGATCGCGTTCTGGACACGAGGATCATGTGCGTCGAACGTGATGATGTTGTCAACGCCCATGGAGATCAGTTCCTGAAGCGCGATCGCGCAGTCAAGAGATTCTCTGGAAGTACGTTTGTGCTGACGGCTTTCATATAAGAACGGCATAATAACGGTGATTCTTCTTGCTTTACCACCGACAGCAGCGATCACACGCTTGAGATCCTGATAGTGATCATCCGGTGACATGTGATTTTCATAACCGCATACGCTATAAGTCAGGTTGTAGTTTGTAACGTCTACAAGAAGGAAAAGATCGTAACCGCGGACAGATTCCTTGATCACACATTTTGCTTCACCGGTACCGAAACGCGGTACACTGACATCCATGATATAGGAATTGCTCTGATAACCCTTGAATGCGATGGTGTCCTTGTGTTCATGCTGTCTTTTCTCTCTCCACTTTACCAGATAGTGGTCCACTTTTTCGCCGAGCTCTTTGCAGCTTGCAAGCGGGATGAGTCCAAGGCTTCCCTTAGGAATGGTTTCTAAATTTCTCTTGTCGTCTGACATGAATAGGTTCCTCCGTAATATGAATTTGTTTATAGTTTATTTCAATAGATGCAGCATCTAATGAGAGCAAAATTAATGCAGCTTTTTTTTGATGCGGATGTCGTCGCCATAGAACTTTAACATCGTGTAGTTGGAAAATACCCGGGAAAAGGTACGTTCCGAATAGATATCCGCAAGCTGGTTCATGTTTAAATTGGTAGAAATGATGGTTGACTTCCTGCGAAGCAGCCGCTCATTCAAACACAAAAAGAACTGTGAAGTCGTAAACGAGTTGGACATTTCGGTGCCCAGATCATCGATGATTAATAGATCACAGTCGAATATATTCTGATGCGCCACAGAGGCGTCGGTATCTTTGTCAAAAACATTTTTTGCGAAAATATCAAAGAGCTGAAAAGCAGTGAAATAGATCACGGAGAATCCGCGGTCCAAAAGCTCTTTTGCGATGCAGTTGGAGAGAAAGGTCTTTCCAACTCCGGTATTGCCATAGAAAAACAGATTCTGGGCGGTGTCGCCCACACCAAACTGGTCAATGAAATGTTCACTTTCCTCCCTTGCGCGGCGGATCAGCGCGAGCGGTGAGAGACCGCTTACCGGCTCTGTCTGCGTGTCGGAATAATAATCATAGGAAAAATGAGCAAAGTTTTCTTCTGCCAGGATGGAACGGATGTTGGACTGGGTATAGACGAGATCGATCGCTGCCTGCTTGAAACAGTGACAGCGTTCGTTGCCGATATAGCCGGTGTCCCTGCAGTCCGGACAGTCATAGGGAGGAATAAAGTAATCCTCCGGGTAGCCGAGGGAAGCCAAGATCACGGATTTTTCCTCGCGGAGAGAAGCAATCTGTTTTTTTAACTCATCCAGTGCGGCTGCGTCATCACCGAGCAGAAGCTTTTTCGCCTGCGCGACAGAACACGAGGAGATCGTATCATCGATTTCCTTTAAACGTGCATTTTTGGCATAGACCTCATTTTTGCGGTCTTCCACGATATGCTGATTTCGGATCTGTTTTGCATTGTACTGACGGATGATCTCGTCGTACTGGGCGTTGTTCAATGCCATGCGTTAAAAGCCTCCTGCTAATGGGTGGAATGATTAAAAACCTGTTCTTCGAGCTGTCTGTAATCATAAGGGCGCTGGTCAAAATTATTGAAACGGTTATTTGCCGGAGCGGGCTCTTTTGCCGTCCGAACCGGCTGTTTGGGCTTCCGGTTTAAAAAAGCTTCGTCCAGCGCCGCGATCTCTTCCAAGGAAGAGACATGCTTTTTATGCCAGTTGCCTAAAATAGAATCGGTATATTCAAAACTTGGCTGGTGGATCGCCTGCATGGTACGTTTGCATGCCTCGGTCACCAGTTCGATCGAAAATCCGTAAGTACCTGTCCACTTCTCGATAAAAGCCACTTCGGATTCCACGAGATTGCGCCCGGAAATACCGAAAGCCTTCATGACAGCGGTATTCGTTTTGCTGTAGCGCTCATTTTTCTCCTTGGCCTGTGAGACGGATACGATCCCGTCCTTGTGCCAGGCGAGCGCAACGGTTTCCATGTAGCGCATGCTTTTGTGACCGCCGCCGACACAGTATTCGATCAGATACTCGATCAGATCGATGGAAAAACCAAGACTGTCATGCCAGTACAGGATCGTGTTGATGTCTGTCGCATTTAACGTCTGGTTTAAGTAAGTCTCTGTCATAAATAACAGTTCCTGTACACCCTTGTCCTCACGGAAAGCGCGCATTTCATCCGCCGTGTAATCAGGCTTTGGCTTCTGCGCCTTCTTTTCCGGCGCGGGTGCTGCCTGCGTGACAGCAGAAGCGGCTGTCTCTGTCCGGGTGTCCGGAGCGGAAAGCGGTGTCTGTTGCTTTGGGCGGCCGGGATTCGATAAGCAGATCCCGGTCAGTCTGCGGTCATTGTCATATTCGAGATGGAGTACCTTTGCCTTTTCCCAGTAGGCAAGCGCGCGCTTGATATCTTTTTCCGTATGCTCGAACTTGTCCGCCATGCCGGAGATGGAAAAGGATTCCTCCGGGGCGTTCATGCAGCGTAAAAGATATAAGTAGATTTTCACATATTCGCCGTCCGCGTCTGCCATGAGTTCATCGATAAAAACATTCGGCACGCAGGTGACGGTCTCGTTATTTTCACTATGTAATGTAATGCCTGCCATAATACTCCCTCTTTCAACTCACACATTATAGCATAGGTATTTTGAAAAGAGAAGTCCTATTTTTGCCAGAAAAACCAGAAAAATCAAGGCTTGCAGAGAAAGTGGACAATGTGGATAAAGTGGAAAAAGAACCGACAGAAAAATTGGGAAAACTGCCGAAAGGTGCAAATATCAACAAAAAAAGTTATCCACAATTTCTTATGTAAACATAAAAAATCCACATTGAATTGGCAGGTAATACACAATTACAATGTGGATAAAGTGGATAACTATTGTCCAAGCAGGTGTTCGCCCACGGTATAGATGTCTCCGGCGCCCATAGTTATCAACAGGTCGTTGTTCACACAATTTTCGAGAAGAAAATCTTCGATCTCACCGAAAGAAGGAAAATAGTAGCTTTCCGTGCCGAGCGCCTTTAATTCGTCAAGGATCGCGGTGGAAGAGATACCGATGGTATTTTTCTCTCTTGCCGCGTAAATATCCGCGAGGACAACGATGTCCGCGAGGGATAAGGCTTTCGCGAAATCCTTTAAAAATGCTTTGGTTCTCGAATAAGTATGCGGCTGGAATACACAGATCAGCCGTCCGTGTGGATAATTCTTTGCCGCGTGCAGTGTCGCCTCGATCTCGGTCGGATGATGCGCGTAGTCATCGATGACCGTGATACCGTTTACTTTGCCTTTTAATTCAAACCGGCGTTTCGCTCCGCCGAAAATGGAAAGTCCGTGAATGATATCTTCTAAGGAAATGCCCATTTTTTCCGTGACAGCGATCGCTGCGAGGGAATTGTAGACATTGTGCTCTCCGGGTACGGAAAGGGCAACTTTGCCGAGCTTCTCGCCGTTTTTATAGACGGAAAAACGACCGCATGCCTTTTCATTATAGGTGATATCCTTGGCGTAATAGGTAAAGGACGGGTCAAGACCGTAGGTGATGACTTCCTGGGAGAGCCCCTCGGTGATTTCCTCCGGGCGCTCAATTTGTCCATTCATGATGATAGCGCCATCCGAAATCGTATTTTTCGCAAATAAATGGAAAGAATGCCGGATATCGTTAATATCTTTAAAGAAGTCAAGGTGTTCAGCTTCGATATCTAAGATGATACTGTAGCGCGGATGAAAATGCAGGAAACTGTTGGTGTACTCACAGGCCTCTGTGACGAAAATGTCAGAGTGGCCGACGCGGATATTTCCCCCGATCGCATCGAGGATACCGCCGACCGATAAAGTCGGGTCAGCAGCTGCGCACAGTAAGATCTGGGAGATCATGGAAGTGGTCGTTGTCTTTCCGTGAGTGCCGGCAACGGCAACGGACTGTCTGTAGTTATCCATGATCTGGCCGAGCAGTTCCGCTCTCGAAAGCATCGGGATACCGGCTTCCTTTGCGGCCGCAAATTCCGGATTATCCTCTTTGATGGCTGCGGTATAGACAACGAGATCTGTGCCCGGCAGGATGTTTTCGGCACGCTGTCCGTAGAAGATCCGGGCACCCATAGAGGTAAGATTATCGGTGAGTGCGGACTCTTTTGAGTCGGAACCGGATATTTTAAAATGTTCCTTCAGTAAGATCTCGGCAAGGCCGCTCATACTGATGCCGCCGATGCCGATAAAATGAACATGAATTGGCTGTTTGAAATCAATCTTATACATTACTATATACCTGCTTTTCTAAAATAAAATTTTCATATTTTATATTATAACCATATATCCCGATTTTGCAAATTTATTTTCGGGAGAAAAAATTTATTGAAATCGTGAAACATTTTAGAAGTTTGTGAAATGTAACGAAAAAAGAACGAAAAATAGAAAAAAAATGTGCAAAATAATGTACACAAACAAAAAAGTGTGTTATAATTTTAAATATCGAATAACCCAACAATTACGAGAGGTGATAGACATGATAAAGAAGGAAATGATAGCCATGCTGTTAGCAGGGGGGCAGGGAAGCCGCCTTGGCGTTCTTACTTCCGGGGTTGCGAAGCCGGCAGTGGCATTTGGGGGGAAATACCGTATCATCGATTTCCCGCTCAGTAACTGTATCAATTCCGGGATTGATACGGTAGGTGTACTGACACAGTACCAGCCGCTTCGGTTGAATAAACATATCGGCATAGGTATGCCGTGGGACCTGGACAAAAATAACGGTGGAGTTACCGTACTTCCTCCTTATGAGAGAAGTGACAACAGTGAGTGGTATTCCGGAACAGCCAATGCCATCTACCAGAACATGCGGTATATGGAAAGTTACAATCCGGAATATGTACTGATCCTTTCCGGGGATCATATTTACAAGATGGATTATGAGGTGATGCTCGATTTCCACAAGGCGAACCATGCGGATGTCACGATCGCTACCATGCCGGTTCCGATGGAGGAGGCAAGCCGTTTCGGTATCGTGATCACGGACGAGGACAAAAAGATCCTTGAATTCGAGGAGAAACCGGAGAATCCGAGAAGCAATCTTGCATCGATGGGTATCTACATATTCAGTTGGAATGCGTTAAAAGAAGCGCTGGTTGCGATGAAAGACCAGAGCAACTGCGATTTCGGAAAACACATCATCCCGTATTGCCATGAAAAGGGCGAGCGACTGTTTGCTTACGAATATAACAGTTACTGGAAAGATGTCGGAACACTGGGTTCCTACTGGGAAGCAAATATGGAACTGATCGATCTGATCCCGGAATTTAATCTTTACGAGGAGTACTGGAAGATCTACACCAAGAGTGACAATATCGAGCCGCAGTATCTGGCTGCGGAATCCGTAGTAGAAAAGAGCATTATCGGGGAAGGCTCTGAGATCTACGGTGAGGTTCACTGCTCCGTGATCGGACCGGGGGTTACGATCGGAAAGGGAACCGTGGTAAGAAATTCGATCATCATGCAGGACTGTGTAATCGGTGCTAGCTGCACGATCGACAAATCCATTATCGCTGAGAACTGTACCGTGGGGGACGGAACGGAACTTGGCGTAGGAGAGGAAGCACCGAGCAAATTAAGTGAAAAGATCTATGCGTTTGGTCTGGCAACAATAGGAGAAGACAGTAAGATACCGGCGAATGTTAAAATAGGAAAGAATACAGCAATTTCAGGTATTACTGAACCGGCCGATTATCCGAATGGGGAATTAAAGAGCGGGGAATATATCATTAAGGCAGGTGACAGCGAATGAAGGCATTAGGAATTATTTTAGCAGGCGGAAACAGCAATCGGATGCGTGAACTCACAACACGGCGCGCGATAGCGGCTATGCCGATCCACGGAAGTTTCCGATGCATCGACTTTACATTGAGCAACATGGCAAATTCGCATATTCAGAAGGTAGCGGTACTCACACAGTACAACGCGAGATCCCTGCATGAACATCTGAATTCTTCCAAATGGTGGGATTTCGGAAGAAAGCAGGGTGGACTTTATACCTTCACACCGACGGTGACACCGGACAACAGCTGGTGGTATCAGGGTACGGCAGATGCCATGTACCAGAATATCGAGTTCTTACGCAGATGCCACGAACCGTATGTGATCATCGCAAGCGGTGACTGCGTTTACAAACTCGATTACAACAAGGTACTCGATTATCACATTGAAAAGAAAGCGGATGTCACGGTAGTGTGCAAAGACATGCCGGCAGATATGGATATCAGCCGCTTCGGTGTGGTAAAGATGAACGAGGATTCGAGGATCATCGAGTTTGAGGAGAAACCGATGGTATCCCGTTCCAACACCATTTCCACCGGAATCTATGTGCTGCGCAGAAGACAGCTGATCGAAATGTTGGAGCGCTGCCATGAAGAAGGACGGAGCGATTTCGTAAACGATATCCTGATCCGCTATAAAAATATGAAGCAGATCTACGGATATAAGATCGATACCTACTGGAGCAATATCGCTTCCGTACAGGCATATTACGAGACGAACATGGCGTTTTTAAAACCGGAGGTACGCAGGTATTTCAAAGAAGATCCAAAGATCCATTCCAAGATCGACGATCTGCCGCCGGCAAAATATAACGAGGGTTCGGAGGTCAGAAACAGTCTGATCGCCAGCGGATGCATCATCAACAGCAAGGTTGAAAATTCCGTTTTATTTAAGAAGGTATTTGTAGGAAAGAATTGTGTGATCAAGAATTCCATTATCCTGAATGATGTCTATATCGGGGATAATACGCATATAGAGAACTGTATTGTCGAGAGCAGGGGTACTCTGAAGGCAAATACATATTACAGCGGTGGTGATGGAATTAAGGTTGTATTAGAGAATAACGAAAGATACAGCATTTAAAAAACAGCATGGGTGGCTGAGACTTGAAAGGGGCAGGAAGATTATGCAGATTACAGATGTACGAGTAAGAAAAGTAGAAAAAGAAGGCAAAATGAAGGCAGTGGTGTCCATTACGATCGATGAGGAATTTGTTGTACATGACATCAAGGTCATTGAAGGTGAGAAGGGACTTTTTATTGCGATGCCAAGCCGGAAAGCGGCAGATGGCGAGTACCGCGATATCGCGCATCCGATCAATTCCGATACACGTTCCCGTATCCAGCAGATCATTTTAGACAAGTATGAAGCTGAGATCGCGGCGGAAGAAGCAGCGGAATAACAGGCGTTATGCATGAGAAGGTATAAAAATGGGGAAAGCTAAAAGATAAATGTGACAGAAGGTGCGTCTTCTGCCGTCAAGGAACCTCCGGGACCCGGAATACGGGAAACCGGAGGTTTTTTCGTGACAAATTACGGAAATTATACTAAAATACAAAATGATATTGCAAATTCGGGAGGAAAAGGAAGATGAGCAGTTTAAAAGCAGTGATCTTGGCAGCGGGGAAAGGTACGAGAATGAAGTCGGATCTGCCGAAGGTTGTGCATACGATAGATGGAAAATGCCTGGTCGATTATGTGATCGAGGCGGCAGAAGGAGCCGGAGCGGAGGAGATCTGCCTGGTGGTCGGTTACAAGCATGAGATCGTAAAGGAACGGATCGCGCATAAAGAGGAAGTGTCCTTTGTATTGCAGGAGGAGCAGCTTGGCACCGGGCACGCAGTGAAATGCGCGAGGGAATTTTTAGGCGACAAAGGGGAAACACTGATCCTGTTCGGGGATACGCCGCTTATCACAGCGGAGACGTTAAGATGGCTGGCGGATTACCACCGGACGCAGAAAAATACGGTCACAGTGCTTTCCGCAAAGATTGATGACCCGACCGGCTACGGACGCATCATAAGAGACGAAAAGGGCAGCTTTGTAAAGAGTGTGGAACACAAAGACGCAAGTGAAAAAGAGTTAAGTTCCCATGAGATCAATTCGGGCATGTATCTGTTTGATACCAAAGAACTCTGCGAGGCGCTTGGAAAAATAAAGCCAAATAATGCGCAGGGCGAATATTATCTGCCGGATACACTTGCGATCATACGGGAAAAGGGTTTAAAGGTGGACGCGTTCGCGCTGGAGAGCCCGGATGATATAGAGGGAGTAAACGACAAAGAACAGCTTGCGGCAGCAGAAAAAATCATTCAGAGGAGAAAATCATGTTTATAATCGCGGGACTTGGAAATCCGACCAGCCAGTACGAGGGAACCAGACATAACATCGGCTTTGATGTCATGGATGCGCTGGCGGAAAAATATAATATCAGTATCAGTGAAAAAAAGCACAAGGCACTCTGCGGCAAGGGAGTGATCGAAGGCGAGAAAGTGCTTTTGGTAAAACCGCAGACCTACATGAATCTGAGCGGGGAGAGCATAGCGGAGATCTTAAATTATTATAAGCTAGATGCCGAGGAAGATTTTTTGGTGGTTTTTGACGATATCAGCCTTGCGCCGGGAAACATCCGCATCCGCAAAAAAGGAAGCGCCGGCGGACATAACGGAATCAAAAATATCATTGCGATGACCGGAACACAGAACTTCAAGCGGATCAAAGTCGGTGTTGGAGAAAAGCCGAAGGGATGGGATCTTGCCGACTATGTGCTCGGACGCTTTTCGGACGAAGACCGAAAGAAAGTAAATGACGCGATCGAGGACGCGATCGGCGCGGTATCCATGATATTGCGCGGAGAAACAGATCAGGCAATGAATTGTTATAATGCCAAAAAGGAAGCATAAGGAAATGATGGATACTTTTAAAAAGCCATTAGAGGAATTAAAAGATTATTCGGATCTCATAGAATCGTTAAAAAAGGATTCCGGATTTTTCGCGGTTTCCGGCTGTATCGATGCGGAAAAACCGCATCTGATCTATGGCGCCGGAAGCGGAATGAAAAACCGGATCGTGGTCGCGGCGAGTGAACAGAAAGCAAAAGAGCTGTGCGAGGAATACCGTTTCTTTGAAAAAGAAGCGGTATATTTTCCTGCAAAAGACATCCTGTTTTATCAGGCGGACATCCACGGAAATCTGCTGACGCAGGAGCGCATCCGCACATTAAAAGCGGTTTCCGAGCAGACCGGGGTCACAGTGTTTACCACATTTGACGCGCTGATGAATGAGATGGCAGAGCCAAAAAGCTTTACCGCGGCAGTCAAAAAATTTGAGATCGGAGACACGGTAAATCTGCAGGAACTGGAAAAAGAGCTTGTAGAGATGGGATATGTGCGCGGTTATCAGGTTGAGGCGGCGGGAGAATTTGCGGTCCGGGGCGGGATCCTTGATATCTATCCGTTCACGGAGGAAAATCCGCTGCGTATGGAGCTCTGGGGCGATGAGGTGGACTCTTTGCGCAACTTTGATGTGGAGAGCCAGCGCATGATCGAAAATCTGGATGAGATCACGGTCTATCCTGCCTGCGAATTTATCCTTTCCGGCGAAATGAGAGAAAAGGGAATCCAAAAACTGCGCGCGGAGAGCAAAAAAGTTCAGGAACAGTTCAGACAGGAAATGAAAACCGAGGAAGCGTACCGTGTGAAAACCGCGACCGAGGGATTTATAGAGGAACTGACCGAGGGCGGCGGCAGCGTGGATGCGGATGTGTATCTTTCGTATTTTACGGACCGGACGGTTTCCCTGCTTTCCTATTTTGAGAAAGAGGATACAGTGGTCTTTTTGGATGAGCCGCAGCGCTGCGTGGAAAAAGGAAACGTTACCGAGAAAGAATTTTCCGAGAGCATGAAGCAGCGTCTGGAAAAGGGTTATATCCTGCCGGGACAGATGAAGGCACTCTTTACCTGCAGACAGATCCTGGCAGAACTCTCTTCACGAAAATGCGTGGGACTTGCGTCATTGGAGACAAAGGAAAAAGATTTCGAGATAAAGGCGCGCTTCGCGGTCTCTACGAGAAGTGTCAATCCGTATAACAGCAGCTTTGAACTTCTGGTCAAAGACTTAAAGCGCTACAAAGAAAAAGGCTATCGTGTGATTCTGCTTTCCGGATCGAGGACCAGGGCGGAGCATCTGGCGGGTGATCTGATGGAAGAAGGGTTAAACAGCTACTACAGCGACGATTTTTCCAGAGAAGTAAAGCCGGGTGAGATCATGACGGCTTACGGCAAGGTGAAGAGGGGATACGAATACCCGCTGATCAAGTTTGTGGTCATCTCCGAGAGTGATATTTTTGGCGCGGAAAAAAAGAAAAAGAAAAGACGCCGGATCTACGAGGGAGAAAAGATACAGAGCTTCAGCGATCTGAGCATCGGGGATTATGTGGTGCATGAAAACCACGGGCTCGGTATTTACCGCGGAATTGAAAAAGTGGAAGTGGACAAAACGGTCAAAGATTATATCAAGATCGAGTACGCGAAAGGCGGAAATCTCTATATCCTTGCAACCCAGCTGGATCTGATCCAGAAATATGCGGGCTCGGACGCGAAGAAGCCGAAATTAAACCAGCTTGGCACGCAGGAGTGGAACCGTACCAAGACCAAAGTCCGTGGAGCCGTAAAAGAGATCGCGGGAGATCTGGTAAAACTTTATGCCGCGAGACAGGAAAAGGAAGGATTTGTCTACAGCCCGGATACCGTGTGGCAGCGGGAATTTGAGGAAATGTTCCCGTTTGAGGAGACGGAGGATCAGGAGTTCGCGATCGAGGCGACCAAAAAGGACATGGAGAGCAAAAAGATCATGGACCGCCTGATCTGCGGGGATGTCGGCTACGGAAAGACGGAAGTCGCGATCCGTGCGGCGTTCAAGGCGGTGCAGGATGGAAAACAGGTGGTTTATCTGGTGCCGACCACGATCCTTGCGCAGCAGCATTACAATACCTTTGCACAGCGGATGAAAGATTTTCCGGTGCGTGTGGATCTGCTCTGCCGTTTCCGTACCGCAGGCGAACAGAAAAAGACGATCGAAGATCTGAAAAAAGGCATGGTGGATATCGTGATCGGAACGCACCGCGTGCTCTCAAAAGATGTGGTGTTCAAAGATCTCGGACTGCTGATCGTGGATGAGGAACAGCGTTTCGGTGTCGGACACAAGGAAAAGATCAAGCAGTTAAAAAATAATGTGGATGTGCTGACGCTTACCGCGACGCCGATCCCGCGTACGCTCCATATGAGCCTGATCGGGATCCGGGACATGAGCGTCTTAGAGGAACCGCCGATGGATCGAATGCCGATCCAGACTTATGTCATGGAGTACAATGAAGAACTGGTGCGTGAGGCGATCATGCGTGAGATGGCAAGAGGCGGTCAGGTTTATTACGTCTTTAACCGGGTCAATCAGATTGCGGATGTGGCAGCGAAGATCGCGTCGGTTGTGCCGGACGCAAATGTCGCATTCGCGCACGGACAGATGAAAGAAAAAGAACTCGAAGACATCATGTATGGGTTTATCAACGGTGAGATCGATGTGTTAGTGTCCACCACGATCATTGAGACGGGACTTGACATTTCAAACGTAAATACCATGATCATACAGGACGCGGATAACCTCGGACTTTCCCAGCTCTATCAGCTCAGAGGACGTGTGGGGCGCTCAAACCGGACAGCGTATGCGTTCCTTATGTATAAGCGGGATAAGATGTTAAAGGAGATCGCGGAAAAGCGTCTTGCGGCGATCAAGGAATTTACGGAACTCGGAAGCGGGTTTAAGATCGCGATGCGGGATCTGGAGATCCGTGGCGCGGGAAATCTGCTCGGAGCCGAGCAGCACGGGCATATGGAAGCGGTCGGTTACGATCTGTACTGCAAGATGTTGAATGAAGCGGTCAAGGAAGCGAAGGGGATCGCCGGGGAAGAACATTTTGACACGTCGATCGATATCGATATGGATGCCTACATCCCGGCTTCCTATATCCCAAACGAGTATCAGAAGCTGGATATCTACAAGCGGATCGCTGGTATCGAAACAGAGGAAGAAAAGGACGAGATGATCGAGGAACTGATCGACCGTTTCGGAGAGCCGCCGAGATCGGTGAACAATCTGCTTCTTATCGCGCAGTTAAAGGCAAAAGCGCATGCGGGTTATTTCACGGAAGTTACGCAGCGTGGCGATGAGATTAAGTTTGTGCTGTATGAAAAGGCGGCAGTAGATCCTGCAAAGATCCCGGAGCTGGTTCAAAGCTACGAAAACCGCGTGACCTTTACGGTGGACAGCAAAGCACCGTATTTTGTATACCGGTTAAACTATAACTCCAGACAGAAGGGCGAGGACGCGGGAGAAGTGATCGCGCAATTTTTGGATCGGGCACAGGAAACACTTGCGGGTGGAAATAAAAAGCACTATAATGAAGCGAGTGACACTGGAAAAGAACCGTGACAGCGGTAACAGGAAACAAGAAGGAAAGAAAGGTCAAAAGAAACATGAAGATAAAGAGACTGACAGCGCTTCTGCTCACCGGCGTACTGGCGGCGTCCTTTACGCTTGGCGGATGCGGAAGCAAAGAGGTAGACCCGGAAACGGTCGTTGCGACATTAAACGGAAAAGAGATCAAACTCGGACTTGCCAACTTTATGGCACAGTATCAGGCGGTTACTTATGACGCGTATTATTCTTCCTATATGGGAGCGAATATGTGGAGCCAGGATTACTCCGGGGACGGAAAAACGATGGAGGACATGGTAAAGGATCAGGTGATGGAATCCATCGAGACCGATTATCTGTTAGAAGATCATATGGCAGATTATAATGTGGAGATCACAGACGAGGAATTAAGCGCCATGAAAGACGCGGCGGCGCAGTTTATGGAAGCAAACAAGCAGCCGGCGATCGAGCGCATGACGGCGACCGAGGATATCGTGACAGAGATGCTGCGGTTGAATACGATCCAGCAGAAAATGCACGAAGCGATCATTGCGGAGGTAGATACCGAGGTCAGCGATGAGGAAGCGGCACAGCGTACCTTTTCCTATTATAAAGTGACCTTGCCGGATGAAAGTGCGGAAAGCACTGAGGATGCGGGAACCGAGGCAGCAGTGGAACCGTCCTCCGAGGAACAGGCGGCGGAATTAAAGACGTATGCCGGTCAGGTTGCGGAAGCGGCAGCGGCGGATTTTGACAACGCGGGTGTTTCCTTTGGACTGACAGCAAGCACATATTCCTATGGAACCGATGAGGATTCCTTTGATAAAAATGTGATCGCGGAGGCAGATGCTCTGAGCGAAGGACAGGTATCCGGCGCGATCGAGGGCGAGGACGGACAGTATTATGTGATCCGTCTGGACAAGGAATTTGATGAGGATGCGACAGCAAACAAGAAGCAGGAGATCGTATCAAAACGTCAGTCCGACCATTATACGGAAGTTTGTGACGGATATAAAAAAGATGCCGAGTGGAAAGTAAAAGACAAGGTCTGGAAGAATGTAATGTTCATCGGTAACCAGTACACGATCGCGACAGAGAATGCAACAGAGAGCGTGCAGTAAATGCCACTTTGGAGGATCACAGCCGAAAACAGGCTGTGATCCATTTTTTTTCTTTAAAAAAATTTAAGGTTATGTTAAAATAAATAAAGTATGTCGTTTTTTAACAGATTATGAGGATAAGAGATATGAAGAATATAGTATTGATCGGAATGCCCGGAGTGGGAAAAAGCACGGCCGGAGTTGTGCTTGCAAAGGTACTGGGCTATGAATTTATAGATGCGGATCTCATCATCCAGCAGCAGGAAGGAAAGCTGCTCCGGGAGATCATCGCGGAAGTTGGAACAGATGGATTTATTGAGGTGGAAAACCGCGTCAACAGCCAGATCGAAGTGGAAAAGTCCGTGATCGCCACCGGCGGCAGTGTGGTCTATGGCAAAGAGGCGATGCAGCATTTAAGAGAGATCGGAACCGTGGTCTACCTGAAAGTTTCCTATGATATTTTGGAGAAGCGTCTGCATGATATCAAAGGACGCGGGGTCGTCTTAAAAGACGGACAGGATCTTCGCGGACTTTATGAGGAACGTGTGCCGCTCTATGAAAAATACGCGGACATCACGGTATGTGAAGACAATCTGAATGTGGAACAGACGATTGAAAAGATCACAGAACAGTTAAACAAACTGGAAGCATAAGATGAAAAAGAAAAAGGAATTATACATACAGGCGGGCGCAGCCGCAGGAACAGCCGCAGTGCTTGTGCTTGTGGGGCTGGCGCAGCAAAGATGTATCGGACAGAATTATTTTGAGATAATTGTAGATAATAAAGTAGTAGGTGCGGCCGGGCAGAAGACAGACGAAAAAGAGATGCTGAATACCTGTCGGAGAGAGTTAAATGAACTGACCGATGGCTATGTCTGTCTGGACGCGGATATCGAGATCAGAAAAGCGCGCACGTTTGGAACCAGGCTTTTAACGAAAACCGAGGCAGAACAGTGTGTGCTTGAGGAATTGAAACATAAAGTGGTTACGGAAGGAACTTCTGCCTATACGGTAAATATCGGGGAGTTTACCGCCTCCTTTGCAACACTTGAAGATGTGGGTGAATTCCTATCTACAGTGAAGCAGCCGTATGATACGGAGGGAAAATTTACCGTAGTGTACGAGGCGGACAGTGACCACAGCGCAGAGACCTTTGAGGCAAAGCTGGCAGAGGCTTCCGGGAATGCCGGGGTAGCAGGAAACGGTGAGACGGAAAGCAGTGCGTCCCCGCTTCTGGCGGGAGCAGTCCGGGGAGACGCAGACAGGATGGCGTACGCGTGTGCGCATCCGGGAGAAAAAAATTACGAGACCGGACTTGTGGATCTCGGGTTTGCCGAGACTGTTACGGTTTATGCAGATTATGTAAACCAGTCAGAACTTACAACACCGGCAGCGGCTGCGGAGGCAGTCACAAAAGAAGAAGAAACGAATAAGATATATGAGGTGCAGGCGGGAGACTGTCTGTCCACGATCGCGGAAGACAATCATACAACGGTAGCCCAGATCATGGCACTCAACGGATTTGCGGACACGAATGCCTATATCTGTATCGGAGATGAGATCGTGATATCGGTTCCGGAACCGGATCTGTCCGTATGGGAGACGCAGGGTGTTGTATATGAAGAAGATTATACCGCAGATCCGACGATCGTCGGAAACGACAGCTGGTATACGACAAAACAGGTCACACTGCAGGAAGGAACGACCGGACACAGGGAAGTAAATATGTTTGTGACCTATAAAGACGGCGTGGAGACCGGGCGCAGCATGGCACACCAGACGATCCTTGCGCAGTCCGAACCGGCGGTGATCGAACAGGGGACACAGATCCCTCCGACCTATGTAAAGCCGCTCTCCGGTGGAAGATTTACCTCTGGTTTCGGAAAACGCTGGGGCAGAATGCACAAAGGTGTGGACTGGGCATGCCCGACCGGAACGACGGTCTACGCTTCCAGTGACGGAGTGGTAGAGTATGCGGACTGGAGCAACGGGTATGGTTACAATGTCATCATTGACCATCCGGACGGAAGAAAGACCAGGTACTGCCATCTCAGCAAGACACTGGTTACCGCAGGAACCAGCGTCTCACAGGGAGATCCGATCGCGCAAAGCGGAAGTACCGGACACTCCACAGGACCGCATGTCCACTTCGAGATCTTTATCGGAGGAACGCAGGTGGATCCGCTCCAGTATATAAACTAGATGGAAATTGCAGGTAAATCTTTTCCTGATGTCTGAGATATGGTATAATAAATTTACAATTATGTTACGTTTTGTTAACAATGAGGGGAAACATCTTGACAAACGGAAAAATAGGCTACTATAATAATTTGTTTATTGAATGATTGATATTATGCATAGAGGTGCGAAATGGAACAGTATGTGATTAAAGGTGGAAATCCGTTAGTTGGGGAAGTAGAGATCGGTGGAGCAAAAAATGCTGCGCTTGCGATTCTTGCAGCTGCGATTATGACAGATGAGACCGTTACAATAGAAAATCTCCCGAATGTCCGGGATATCAATGTGCTCTTAAATGCGATCGAGGGGATCGGTGCGCGTGTGGAGCGTATCAACAAACATAAAGTAAAGATCAATGGTGCGTTTATCAATGATCTGAGTGTGGATTATGAATTTATCAAAAAGATCCGTGCGTCTTATTATCTTTTAGGTGCGCTGCTCGGAAAATACAAAAAAGCAGAAGTAGCGCTGCCGGGCGGATGTGATATCGGAAGCCGTCCGATCGATCTGCATATCAAAGGATTCCGTGCGCTTGGCGCCGAAGTGGATATCCAGCACGGGCTGATCTCCGCGCATGCGGATGCCTTAAACGGAACCCATATCTATCTGGATAAGGTTTCTGTTGGCGCGACCATCAATATCATGATGGCGGCATCCATGGCAGAGGGAAAGACGATCATTGAAAATGCGGCGAAAGAACCGCATGTAGTTGACGTTGCCAACTTCTTAAACAGCATGGGCGCAAATATCCGTGGTGCCGGAACGGACGTGATCCGTATCGTCGGCGTGGAGAAGCTGCATAAGACAGAGTATTCGATCATTCCGGATCAGATCGAGGCAGGTACGTTCATGTTTGCGGCGGCAGCGACCAAAGGGGATGTGACCGTAAAAAATGTAATCCCGAAGCATCTGGAAGCGACGACTGCGAAGCTGATCGAGGCAGGCTGTGAGGTAGAAGAATTTGACGACGCGGTCCGCGTAGTCTCAAGCAAGCCGCTTCGCCATACACAGGTGACAACGCTTGCGTATCCGGGATTTCCGACAGACATGCAGCCACAGATGGCAGTTGTGCTTGGCATTGCGCAGGGAACCAGCACGGTGACCGAGAGTATCTTTGAGAACCGTTTCAAATATGTCGATGAACTGACCCGCATGGGAGCAGACATCAAAGTAGAGAGCAATATCGCGATCATCAATGGCGTGAAGAATTATACCGGAGCCAGAGTGAGCGCACCGGATCTGCGCGCGGGAGCGGCTCTCGTGATTGCCGGACTTTCGGCGGAAGGGATCACGACCGTGGATGATATCTATTTTATCGAGCGTGGCTATGAGGATTTCGATAAGAAGTTACAGTCACTTGGGGCACAGATCGAAAAAGTAAGCTCCGAAAAGGAAATTCAGAAATTTAAATTAAAAGTATCATAAACATAAAAAATCCGATGTGATGGGAGATCACATCGGATTTTTTTAAATCATAGGAAATTCCTTCCTATGATTTAAAAACGCTCCGCGGGGATGCGCAGCTCGCGGAGATGAAGTTTATGTTGAATATACCGCTCGCGCGCGAAAGTGTGCGGTAAGCGCACACTTTATTTTATGCGGATTAAATGATCGCTTTGATGTATAACGGACTGCGGTTTAAGTCGATGCAGGAACCGTCGGTCAGCTGAACAAGCGGTTTGGAAAAGACCTGCTGGTTCAAGAGGACGATCTTGGCGCTTTCGCCGTTGCTTAACATGACACGGTTGTTCTGATAAGTAGTCGCGATATGCTCTAAGAACGTCAGGATGTATTTCGGTTTGTATTTCTGAAGTCCTTCCTTCTCGAATTCGGCAATGACCTCGAATGGACAGAGCGGAGCACGGTAGATGCGGGCTGCGGTCATGGCATCGTAGACATCCGCGATCGCTACGATCAGCGCGAAATCATCGATATCGCCTTCTTTTAAAGCGAGTGGATAGCCGGAGCCGTCACAGCGCTCGTGGTGCATCAGCGTAGCCTTTAAGATGCGGACATCGAGATCATGTTTCTTTAAAATGTCATAACCAAAGACCGGATGCTTGCGGATCAGGGCAAATTCCTCGTCCGTCAGACGTTCCTTCTTGTTTAAGATATCATCCGGTATCTGGGTCTTTCCGATATCATGTAAAAGACCTGCGATCGTCAGGGTATCGATGTCAGCCTGCGGCAGCTTTAACCAGATGCCGATCATGCGTGAGATCAGAGATACATTGATGCAGTGCGCGTAAATGCTGTCATTCACCGAACGGAGATTGTGCAGCATATCGAAAAAGTCGATCGTGGTCTGTTCAGGCTTTAACAGTGAAGTGACCTTTTTTAACATATCCTTGGTATCGATCGCTCCCCCTGCTACGATCGAATCAAAGATATTCTTTAAGTCATTGGCACTGAAAGAAAAATCAACCTGGAATTTCTGGAAAGCGGCACTTTTTTTGACCTTCTGTGAATAAGAAGGCTCGGCCGCCTGGCTGGTGCCGTTGGTAGAAGTCTTCTGCTCATAGTGGAGCAGGGAATTCTGTGTAAAGAAATCAGCCTTTTTCTCAGCGGTTTCTTTTGCCTCCGGCTCCTTTTTCTCCGGTTCTTTTTCTTCCGTCCCGGTTACGACTTCTATGGTCACAGACGGAATCTGGTAAAATGCAATTTTTTCAATGAGCGGTCTGGTCAGCGTGACACCGACATCAAGCAGGATCTGACCGGCGTTGGTGATGACCGGCGCAGCTATGATCATGCCGGGAACCAGCTCATTTGCGGAATACTCTTTGACGTTCATATAAACTCCCCCAAAATAAAAATATGTTGTTTATAAAAATTTAATTACTTTAAGATAAATATACTATTTTAAAGGGAAACGGTCAATAAAAAATGTAAAACGAAGTAGAAAAAACTTGACAATGCGCGGGGAAAGGTGTAATGTAGTCGGCAGAGATTTGAAAATTCAATATTGTTACATATTTCTCTTATTCAGAGTGATGGAGATACATAGGATCGATGAAGTCACGGCAACCCCTCTTTACGGAAGGTGCCAACCTGAGCGAGTATTTATGGCAGCGCAGATCAGGATGTGCTGTTGTTCGAACAATAAGAGGATTTGATTATCTTAGTATCGAGTCCGCTTTTGGCGGATTTTTTTATTTTCAGGAAAAGGAGAATAATAATGGAAAAATTACTTTTTACTTCTGAGTCTGTTACAGAAGGACATCCGGACAAAGTGTGCGATGCTGTTTCCGATGCCATTCTGGATGCGTGTATGGCGGAAGATCCGATGAGCCGTGTTGCCTGCGAGACAGCAAGCTGTACCGGATTTGTCCTTGTAACCGGTGAGATCACCACAAAGGCACATCTTGATATCCCGGCGATCGTCAGAAAGACAGTAAATGAGATCGGATACAACGATGCCAGGACAGGATTTGACGGAAATACCTGTGCAGTCATGGTAGCGTTAGACCAGCAGTCCCCGGATATCGCAATGGGCGTGGATAAGGCTCTTGAAGCGAGAGAAAATAAAATGTCAGATGAGCAGATCGAAGCGATCGGTGCGGGAGATCAGGGTATGATGTTTGGTTACGCAACAAACGAGACCGAAGATTTCATGCCATATCCGATCTCACTTGCGCACAAGCTTGCGCGTCAGCTGACCAAGGTGAGAAAAGACGGCACATTGAGCTATCTCAGACCGGATGGAAAGACACAGGTTTCCGTGGAATATGATGAAGCAGGAAAGCCGGTTCGTCTTGAGGCTGTCGTTCTCTCTACCCAGCATGATGATGATGTGACACAGGAACAGATCCATGAGGATATCAAAAAGTATGTATTTGATCCGATCCTTCCGAAGGAAATGGTAGATAAGGACACCAAGTTCTTCATCAATCCGACCGGACGTTTCGTGATCGGCGGACCGCACGGTGACGCAGGTCTGACCGGACGTAAGATCATCGTAGATACCTACGGTGGAATGGCACGTCACGGCGGCGGGGCTTTCTCCGGTAAGGACTGCACCAAGGTTGACCGTTCCGCAGCATATGCGGCACGTTATGTTGCAAAGAACCTGGTTGCGGCAGGACTGGCAGAAAAATGCGAGATCCAGTTATCCTATGCGATCGGTGTTGCACAGCCGACTTCCATCAATGTAGACACATTTGGAACCGGAAAATTATCCAGCGAAAAACTGGTTGAGATCGTTCGTGAGAACTTTGACCTGCGTCCGGCAGGAATCATCAAGATGCTTGACTTAAGAAGACCGATCTATCGTCCGACCGCAGCATACGGCCATTTCGGACGTAATGATTTAAGCCTTCCCTGGGAAGCACTCAATAAGGTGGAAGATTTAAAGAAATATCTGTAAGAAAAAGAGTTTATGAAATGTTTATAAATATTTGTGCGTAAATTTATAGGCTTTTGGCTTTTTCGTGCTATAATTAAGAAGCGGTGTTTAGCCGCTTCTTAATTTTTTTGCAATGACAACGAGGAAATGCCTATGAAACTGAAAACAAGACTGGTTGTGGCGTTTTGTATCATGATATTTGTGCCGGTGGTTCTGGCGGGAGTCGTGCTCTTCGGATTTAAAAATTTTCAGATGAAGAATTTAGAGCAGACTTACGGACTGGAAGACGGGGCGGATTATAATTATCTGACGAACTCCCTTCAGCTGTTGAATCGTTTTACCAGGGACGATTTTGAGAAAATAAAAAAGATCGCGGCGAGAAAGCCGGAGAAACTCGAAGATGTCTCATATCTTGAAGAGTTAAACAGCAGCCTGCAGGAAAAATATTCCTACATTATCGTGCGCAAAGACGAGGATATTATTTTTGAGGGTGCGGAGGATGCCAGGGATCTCCCGAAGGATCTTCCCGCATATGGAGAGTCGGATGCGGATGAGAACAGCGGTGTTTATATCGACGGAGATGTGCAGGCATTGTTAAAGCAGGTGGATTTCCACTATGCGGACGGATCGAAGGGCAGTCTGTTTCTGGTCATGACCGTACAGCAGATCCTGCCGGAGATCAAACAGCTTGCCATAGATCTGGTGGTTTCGGTCATCCTCATCCTGTGCTTTACAGCGGCGATGATGTCGGTGTGGATCTATCGCGGGATCATCAATCCGATCAAGAAATTAGAGGTTGCCACGCAGAATATCAAGGAGGGAAACCTTGATTTTACGATCGATGTGGACAGCAATGATGAGGTAGGAGAGCTGTGCCGCAACTTTGAGGAAATGCGGCAGCGTCTCAAAGACAACGCGGAAGAAAAGATCGCGAATGAAAAGGAAAATAAAGTCTTAATCAGCAATATCTCGCATGACCTGAAGACACCGATCACGGCGATCAAGGGCTATGTGGAAGGGATTATGGACGGAGTCGCGGATACGCCGGAGAAGCATGACCGTTATATCCGCACGATCTATAACAAGGCGAACGAGATGACGACGCTCATCAATGAGCTGACCGTTTATTCCCAGATCGATACGAACCGCATTCCGTATAACTTCAAAAAGATCAATGTGGCGGACTATTTCAATGACTGTGTGGAGGAGATCGGGCTCGAACTGGAATCGCGCAATATCGGATTGTCCTATTACAATTACGCGGACGACGCAGTTGTGATCATTGCGGATCCGGAGCAGCTTTCCCGTGTGATACATAATATCATCGGAAATTCTCTCAAATATCTGGACAAGCCACAGGGCTTTATCAATATCCGTATCAAGGACGTGGGAGATTTTATCCAGGTGGAGATCGAGGACAACGGAAAGGGAATCGCGGCGAAAGATCTGCCGTACATTTTTGACCGCTTTTACCGCACGGATGCGTCGAGAAATTCCGCGACGGGAGGAAGCGGCATCGGGCTTTCCATTGTGCGCAAGATCATAGAGGATCATGGCGGCAAGATCTGGGCGACCAGTAAGGAAGAGACCGGAACGATCATGTATTTTGTAATCAGAAAATATCAGGAGGTACCAACAGGTGAGTAAGATTTTGATCATAGAAGATGAAGTAGCGATCGCGGAACTGGAACGGGATTATCTGGAACTGAGTGATTTTCAGGTGGAGATTGAAAATAATGGAGATGTCGGGTTAAAGCGGGCACTCGAAGAAGATTTTGATATGTATATCCTCGACCTGATGCTTCCGGGGATAGACGGATTTGAGATCTGCCGCAGGATACGCGAGATAAAGAATACGCCGATCCTCATGGTATCCGCGAAAAAAGATGACATTGACAAGATCCGTGGACTGGGACTTGGTGCAGATGATTACATCACAAAACCGTTTTCACCGAGTGAGCTGGTTGCGCGCGTGAAGGCACATCTCGCGCGGTATGAGCGCCTGATCGGAAGCAGTGTCAAGGAGAATGATGTGATAGAGATCCGCGGGATCCGCATTGACAAGACGGCAAGACGGGTATGGGTAAACGATGAGGAAAAACAGTTTACGACCAAGGAGTACGACCTTCTTACATTTCTTGCGGAGCATCCGAACCATGTGTTTACCAAGGAGGAACTGTTCCGGGAAATCTGGGATATGGAGTCCATCGGTGACATTGCAACGGTTACGGTACACATCAAAAAGATCCGGGAAAAGGTCGAGATCGACACGGCAAAGCCGCAGTATATTGAGACGATATGGGGCGTTGGTTACCGGTTTAAAGTATAATGCTGTTATATGACGGGATAAAGATATGATGAAAAAGATCCCTGCGGATCCAGGCAATGAAAACCGGATCCGCGGGGATTTTTTTGGAACTAGAAACGGAAGTCTCTTTGTCCCTCGTGGATATTTTCAATATATTCGGCTGCCTTTTTGCGGACGGTTTCGTTTGGAATGGTTTTAAGTTCGTCCGCGATCAGCTTTTCGCCAACAGCTTTGGTTTCCGGGGAAGCGTAGTCTTCCAGATACTCTTTCAGTGTCATGAGCGCGTTCGGATGGCAGCAGTTGATGATCTGTTTGCTCTTTAACAGGCTCATGAAGCGGTCGCCGGTTCTTCCGGCGCGATAACAGGCGGTGCAGAAACTCGGCACATAGCCAAGATCCATCAGCCAGTGTACGACTTCATCGAGGCTTCGGCGGTCAGATACATCGAACTGGGCAGAATTTTCTTCTTCCGGTTCCGGCTCGGCATAGCCACCGACACTGGTGCGGGAACCGCCGGAGATCTGTGAGATACCGAGATGGAGCACACGCTTACGGCTCTCTGCGGATTCTCTGGTGGATACGATCATGCCGGTGTACGGAACGGCGATCCGGATACAGGCTACGATCTTTGCGAATATGTCATCGGAAATACCGTTATCAAACATGTCCGGATCGATATCATCGGCGCGTCTGACTCTCGGCACACTGATCGTATGCGGGCCGACGCCGGTATAGGCTTCGAGATGTTCCGCATGCATGATGATACCGGTGAAATCATAGCGGTAATTGTTAAGTCCAAATAAGACACCAAGGCCGATATCGTCAATGCCGCCTTCCCTTGCGCGGTCCATTGCTTCGGTGTGGTATGCGTAGTCGGATTTTGGACCGGTCGGATGCAGTGCTTCGTAGGATTTCTTATTATAAGTTTCCTGGAACAGGATGTAGGTACCGATGCCGGCTTCCTTTAAACGGGTGTAGTTCTCGACCGTTGTAGCAGCGATATTTACGTTGACACGGCGGATCGCACCGTTTTTGTGTTTGATGCTGTAAATAGTCTTGATACTGTCAAGAATATATTCGAGCGGGTTGTTGACCGGATCTTCGCCGGCTTCAATGGCAAGACGCTTGTGTCCCATATCCTGCAGGGCGATGACTTCACGCCGGATTTCTTCCTGTGTCATCTTCTTTCTGGTGATGTGTTTGTTCCTTGCGTGATACGGACAGTATTCGCATCCATTGATACAGTAATTGGACAGATAGAGTGGGGCAAACATAACGATACGGTTGCCGTAAAATTCCTTTTTGATCTTCTCTGCCAGTGCATAAATTTTCTCATTTAAATCGTCCAGTTCACAGTCTAAAAGGACGATCGCTTCTTTGTGGGAGACCCCTTTCATTTTTGCCGCTTTTTCCAGAATCTGCTCGATCAGAGCTCTGTTGTTTTTGTTCTTTTCGGCATAATCGAGACATTCCAGGATCTCTTCATCGCTGATAAATTCCTCAGCTTTTGGTGACATAACGTTGTACATAGTTTCCTCCTTATCCTTCAGAAAATTCTTTCGGTCAGTATGTGTACCAGTATAAAATTTTTCATGTTTGTACAGGGAAAGCCCCGGTACTTACAATCCATTTCATTATAACGCCGTAAAAATAAGCAGTCCAGAATAAGTTTTCCTGCACCGGAATTTGTACAAAAAGATCCGCTTGACAGTTGAAAGGCGGATATCTTATCATGCCAGAAAAAGGGAGGAGAGAGAAAATGTATCGGGAAGATTTTAAGAAAGTAAGTGAGATCGGAAAGGCGAAAACGGGATGGTTAAAAGAAAATCCGATCGGATATTTTGTGGCGGCAATGGTGGCGGCATACTTTACGGCAACGGCCGCCGCAAAGACCGCGCTGGATGCGGGTGCGATGTTTGTGCGTGGAATACTCTGTAATATCTGCGTCTGCCTTGCCATCTGGTGCAGTGTGCGCATGAAAAGTGAATCCGGCAAACTGATCATGGTAATATGGTGTATTTTGATCTTTATGCTCTGCGGGTTTGAACACAGCGTTGCAAATATGAGCATCATCGGCCAGGTGCTGATCCACGGAGGAGCACCGGGCGTTAGCCTTCCGCTGTATTTAAAAAGCCTGCTCTTCGTTTCTGCAGGAAACATAGTCGGCGGAGTGGGATTTGTGGCACTGCCCTATGCGGTGATGGCACAGAAGAAAAATTAGATCCAGCCGCCGTCTAAGGTGATGACCTGACCGGTCAGATATGAATGGCCGGCCGCAAGAGAGAAAGCGAGCTCGGCGACTTCTTCCGGGGTGCCGTAGCGTCCCGCCGGGATCTCATCTTCCAGTTCCCTGCGCTCCTCCGGGGAGAAGCAGGCGTTCATGTCGGTATCGATCACGCCGCAGGCAATGGCATTGACCTGGATGTTGCTCGGAGCCAGCTCTTTTGCCAGCGCGCGTGTGAAGGCGTTGACGCCGCCCTTGCAGGCGGAATAGGCGACTTCGCAGGAGGCACCGACAATGCCCCAGACCGATGAAATATTGATGATCTTTCCCTGCTTGTTATGCACCATACAGGGAACTGCGCACCGGCAGGTGGAAAAGACCGAAGTCAGGTTGGTGGAAAGAATGCGGTTCCAGTCTTCGATATCCATATCCGTCAGCAGACCGATGCTTGCGATACCGGCGTTGTTGATCAAAACGTCAATACCGCCGAAAGTATCGGAGGCTGTCTGTATCATTTCCTTTACAAATGAAAAGTCCCCAATATCCCCAAGACAGCAGATGCAGTTGACAGCGCAGGTGTTTTTCAGATCTGCGGCGAGCGCTTCCAAGGTGTCTTTCGAATGCGCGCAGTTTAAAACAAGATTATATCCGGCGGCGGCGAAACGGCGGGCAAGCGCGGCGCCGATCCCGCGTGAGGCACCGGTGATCAGTACAGTTTTGGTATGCATAAAAAGCCTCCCATGTTAAAGTGATGATTTTCCATAATTATGTATTATACGCTATTGCGGGTGCAAAGGGCAAATGATAATAGAAAGATGGCAGGCAAAAAGAGAAGAGGGAATCCAACCATAGGATCCCGGACAAATATCGCTAGAGACACCGGCAAGAGAATTGTGAAAAAATTCTAAAAATTTGCGAAAAAATGCAGAAGAATGTTGCGAAATAGATAAAATATGTTATAATAATAATATGATATAGATAGGTATCAAATATAGCAAAAAGGGGTTGGGCATCATGCGTATTACAATTAGCGGAAGAAATATTGATTTGACCGATGGACTGAAAGGAGCCGTTGAGGAGAAGTTATCAAAGTTAGAGAAGTATTTTACACCCGACACCGATGTATATGTGACATTGAGTGTAGAGAAAGAAAGACAGAAGATTGAAGTTACCATTCCGATGAAAGGAAATATCATCCGGTCGGAGCAGGTCAGCAACGATATGTATGTGTCGATCGATCTTGTGGAGGAAGTCATCGAGCGGCAGCTTAAAAAATATAAGACAAAGATCATTTCCAAGCAGCAGGCAGAAAGCAATCTGCGTCAGGAATTTATCGAGAAGGAAACAAGCTCGGATGAGGATATCAAGATCATCCGTTCTAAGAAGTTTGGAATGAAACCGATGTATCCGGAAGATGCGTGCGTACAGATGGAATTACTCGGACACAACTTCTTTGTATTCCGCAATGCGGAGACGGAAGAAGTCAATGTAGTCTATAAGAGAAAAGGCAATACGTACGGACTGATCGAGCCGGAATGCTAAAAGATCATACAGACAGGCGATAGAAGAAAACCCGAAGATGGGCGGTATCTTGTACCGCCTGTCTTTTTTCGTTATAATAAGTCTGCGATACCGGACATCCGGTATCGGCGTTGTTTTCTCCGGGGTATCACAAATGAGGAGGAAATGCGAATGGCTACATATGAAATTGGCAAGAGAATAAAGAAAGCCAGAGAAGAATGCAAAATGACACAGGAGGAGCTGGCGTTTGGGATCTGCTCCCCTGGCACATTGTCAAAAATCGAGAACGGTGTGCAGGCACCAAATAAAAAAACATTTGAGGCACTGATGCAAAGACTCGGAGAGCCGGAATACCTGTATTCAATTCATCTGAGCCGTGAGGAGATACGCGAAATGCAGCTGTATCGCAAGATCGAGCGGTGCTTTTTGAAAGAGGATCTGGTCAAAGCCGAGGAACTTTTAGACCAGTATCAGAAAACCTTTGTCGGGGCTAGAGGGCTGGACTGGCAGAGGTATCAGGCACTCTGGGCATTGTGGCATGCGAAAAAGGGGGCGTCCGCCCGGATCGTGATCCAGGAACTTGAGGCGGCGTTACGCATTACCATGAAGGGGTATCAGAGCGGGCTGCCGGATGGGAACAAGCGCCTGACGTTTGAAGAGATAGCGATTTTTAATAATATAGCGGTACAATATTACCGGATGGGAGACCGTAAGCGGTCTTTTTCTTATATTACATGGTTAAAAGCGTATTTTGATCAGTATAAACTGGACGAAGAAGAACAGGCACAGATCTATCCGTTAATCCTTGGGAATTATGCGGATATGCTCTGTATGCAGGGAAAATTAAAAGAGGCAAAAAGGGAAGCGGAGCGTGCCATCTGGCTTTGCAAGGAGTATGCGAAAGCGGCATATCTCGCGTATCTGCTCGGATGCCTTGCCCGGATACTGACAGAACTTGGAGAACGCGAAGAGGCGGAAAATTATTTTGCGCAGGCGGCATGCATTTTCCGCATCATGGGGAGCTATGGCGCGTTGGAACACATGCGGGAAAGTGACAGAAAAGAACTGTCCATGTTGATCTGAATAAACAGGGAGATGTATAAATAAGATACCCTTTGGAGAAAGCAAAGTGGGATACTTTATTCTTGTCATAAAAGAAAAAAAGGTATAGTATAGATAGCATAATCGTAAAAAGGAGATATCAGGCATGAAGATAGTTGTTTTAGCAGGCGGACTCAGCACAGAAAGAGACGTTTCGTTTGTGACAGGAAACATGGTCAGCAAGGCATTACGCGCAAAAGGACATCAGGTTATTTTGCTGGATGTATTTATGGGATATAGCAATAAGAAAGAAGATCTGGACGGGATTTTTGACCGTTCAGAGGAAGTGAGTGTCAAGGTGGAGGGTATTCCTGAGACAGCCCCGGACATTGCAAAGGTAAAGGCAATGCGTGAGGACAAATCAGACGCGTTTTTCGGTCCGAATGTCATAGAGATGTGTCAGATGGCGGACATCGTATTTATGGCGCTTCACGGAGAAAACGGAGAGAACGGAAAAGTGCAGGCGGCGCTGGATCTGTTTGGCGTAAAATATACGGGAACCGGATACTTCAGCAGTGCGGTGGCAATGAACAAATCCGTGACAAAGCTGTATTTTGAGGTGAACGATATCCCGACTCCGCACGGTATCACATTAAAGAAAGCGGACCGCGCAACGGCATTTGAAAAGACAGGACTTACCCTTCCTTGTGTGGTAAAACCATGCAGCGGCGGATCCAGCATCGGTGTTTCCATTGCGGATACCAAAGAAGCATATGAGAAAGCATTAGAGGAAGCATTCCGTTACGAAGAAGAAGTTGTGATCGAAGACTACATCAAGGGCAGAGAGTTTTCGGTTGGCGTCATCGACGGCAAGGCACTGCCGGTCATTGAGATCGCGCCGAAGCAGGGATTTTATGATTTCGTAAATAAATACAAGGCGGGAAGTACGGTAGAGACCTGCCCGGCAGAACTTTCCGAAGAAGTGACCAAAAAAATGCAGTATTACGCAGAACGTGCGGCAGAAGTGATCGGGCTTGACACCTACTCCCGCATGGATTTTCTGATGGACGCGGACGAGAATCTGTTCTGTCTTGAGGCGAATACACTTCCGGGAATGACACCTACCAGCCTGGTTCCGCAGGAAGCGGCGGCGATCGGCGTGAATTTTGAGGATCTGTGCGAACAGCTGATCCGGGTTTCCATGAAAAAATACCAGTAGAGGATAATACGATCGATGAAAAATATGACATTGGAAAATATCGAAAAGGCGTGCGGCGGCAGATACATTGGAACGGAAGCTGAAAAAAAGACGGAAGTCCTTGGTGTTGTCATTGACAGCAGACAGGTGGAGTCCGGCTATCTGTTTGTCGCAATCCCGGGAGAAAAAGTCGATGGGCACAAGTTTATCCCGGATGTCTTTGCAAAAGGCGCGGCAGCAGTTTTGTCGGAGCAGCAGTTAGAGGATCCGGCGGGACCTTATATTCTTGTGGAGAGCACAACAAAGGCACTGCGCGATCTGGCGGAGTATTACCGGAAATCGCTGGATATCAAGGTCGTCGGGATCACTGGAAGTGTCGGTAAGACCAGCACGAAAGAGATGATCGCATCCGTGCTTTCCGAGAAATACAGGGTCTTAAAGACCGAAGGAAATTACAACAACGAGATCGGACTTCCGCTCACAATCTTTAAGATCCGCGCGGAACATGAGGTGGCAGTCCTTGAGATGGGCATTTCCGAGTTTGGGGAGATGCACCGCCTTGCGACCATGGCGAACCCGGATATCTGTGTGATCACAAATATCGGACTTTGCCATCTGGAAAACTTAAAGACCAGAGACGGGATCTTAAAAGCGAAGACCGAGTCCTTTGCGCATCTGAAAAAAGACGGGATCGCGATCTTAAACGGAGATGACGACAAGCTCTCAACGATCCGTCAGGTCGGCGACAAAGAGCCGGTCTTTTATGGCATGGAAGAAAAGATGGAATACCGGGAAGACGCGAAAAAGTCGGTATACGCGACCGGGGTGGAAAACCTCGGACTGTATGGCATGCAGGCGCGGATACATACACCGGAGGGCGAGCGGGATGTGCGCATTCCGATCCCGGGCGAACACAATGTATACAATGCGCTCGCGGCAACTGCAGTCGGACTTTCCCTCGGGCTTTCCCTCGATCAGATCAGTTCCGGCATCTTAAAGGCAAAGACCATCGGCGGAAGGACGAATCTGTTAAACACCGGAAGCATGACAGTCATCGACGACTGCTACAATGCCAACCCGGTTTCCATGAAAGCGTCGATCGATGTCCTTGCGACTGCGGAAGGAAGAAAGATCGCGGTTCTCGGAGATATGGGAGAACTGGGTGAAAACGAAAAAAAACTCCACTACGAGGTAGGGGAGTATCTTGCAAAGAAAGAAATCGATGTCTTATTCTGCGCAGGAGAACTTTCCGAAGAGATCGCAAAAGCGGCTCAAAAAGAAAGTAAGACCTGCGAAGTATATTATTTTAAGACGAGGGATGCTCTCTTAGAGCAGCTTCTGCCGTTCTTAAAAAAGGGAGACACGGTTTTGGTCAAGGCCTCCCATTTTATGGAATATCCTAAGATTGTGAAAGCACTGACTGATTGTCAGTAAGCATAGTTTCAACCTTTTTCTGGACGATGGAGGCAAGATGCTTGCGGTCATCCTTTGAGAGGTCTTCCATCAGAATCGGTTCCCCGTACTGTAAAACGACATGTGTTGATTTTACGCGGGGAAAATGATTTTCTAAAATATCAGCAGAACCGGTGATCGCCATTGGAACAATGGGGCAGCCGGTTTTTTCTGCGATCTTTAAGCTGCCCGCTTTAAACGGTAACAGCAGATCTTCGCCGGTGTTTCTGGTCCCTTCCGGGAAAATGCACATGGAAACGCCGTCTTTTACATAGTCAATTCCCTGCAAAATCGTCTTTAATCCCTGTTTGATATCCTTGCGGTCCAAAAACAGGCAGTAGAGACGTTTCATCCAGATGTTTAAAAGAGGTACCTTTCCGAGGGTGTCCTTGGAAATATAGCCGGTAAGCCCCGGGCATCTGGCATAGGTGATGATAATATCAAAATAGCTTCGGTGATTGCATACATAAAGAACTGCCTTATCCTTTGGTACATTCTCCTCGCCCTTTACGGTGAGTTTTACGCCGCAGATGAAACAGATGACGCGAAATGCCCACTGCACCATGCGCAGGGAACTGATGTCAGCTGCGTGCCGGTTGAATTTTCGGATGATCCATTCAACGATCAGTACGGGAATACCAAGGATCAGATAGCAGACTGCAAAAAGCAGCGCGAGAATTGTTCGAATCATAATAAGCCTTCCTTTAAAAAAATAGTTTTTTTCATTATACAATAGGAAACCGAGGAAGTACATCTCTTTTTCCGGGAGAAAACGGAATAAGAAACGCGAAAACGGCATAAAATGTAATAAGGAAATTATGGGAAGTTTTAGAATTGCGCAATTTGATAACAGGAAAATGCCGGTTACTGATACTTCTTGCCGGTCTTTTATGCCTGCTTTGCGGCTGTGCCGTGCGGGAGGAGAAGACGCAGAAGGTAAAAGATCTTTCGTATACGATCGTGGATGAGGAGGACATTCCGCAGGCGCTGCTTGATACGATCGAAGAAAAGAAAGCGGCGGAGTGCAAGCTCACTTATGAGACAGACGACGCGCTTTATGTGGTTCATGGCTATGGAGAGCAGGAGACCGGCGGTTACAGTATAGCGGTAAAGGAGTTTTATCTGACCGGAAATGCGGTCTGTATCGATACGGAACTGATCGGACCCGCAGGAAATGAACATCCGGCAAAGAGCCCGAGTTTCCCATATATTGTATTGAAGACGGAGCGTCAGAACAAGAACGTGATATTTGAGTGAAAAATATTTTGATATTCAAAATATTTAACTTGACAAAGTTTTAACGCAATGCTATACTAAAGCAAGGGTAAGCTAGGGAGGGATGTTAATTATGCAGCAATCAGATATTAGCAAAGTACGGTCATCCATACATCAGCGTTGTGGCAACAAGGTTATGATTCAGTTAGACAGGGGAAGAAATAAAGTTGATGTACAGGAAGGCGTGATCCAGAAGGCATATGCGAGCGTTTTTACCATTCTGGTAAATGACGAGAACGAGGCGAATCCGCCGCAGCTGTTGTCCTTCAGTTACACCGATGTGATTACAAGAGATATCAGAATGAAATTATGCTAAACGAGCATAAAGCTCTTCTGTTCCGAATAAGATGTGATAGATATTCGGAACAGGAGGGCTTTTTTTGGTATTAAAGAAAAAATACATACACAGAAATCAGGAAAAGGGGCAGGCGGTGAGCCAGCTGACACTTGATGATGATTTTAATATTTCCGACCATAAACCGGATGTGGTCAAAGTGATCCAGGATAAGGGAGAGATCCGGCTTGAGGAAGTGCGGGTGAGTGACGGTCATGTGTGGGTGAAGGGGACGCTTGAGTTTGCCATCCTTTATAAAAGTGACCAGTCCCAGATGCGGATCGCGTCGCTTACCGGAAGCATACCGTTTCAGGAGAATCTTGGCATGGATCAGGTGACCGAAACGGATACGGTAAAGATCCATACACAGATCGAGGATCTTTCCATCGGGATCATCAATTCCAGAAAATTAAATATCCGTGCACTGGTATTTCTGCGGGCATCTGCGGAGACGATCGGAGATGAGGCGGTTGCCTATGATATTGAGGAGGAAGAGGCGGTTGAGAAAAATGTGAGCAGCAGGGAAGTGCTTTCGCTTATCATGGCAAAACGGGATAACTGCAGGTTCAAACAGGAGATCACGCTGCCGTCCAACAAGCCGAATGTGTCGGAACTCTTATGGAAGAATGTGCAGATCCGCTGTCTGGATACCCGCCTGAAAGAGGGAAAAATAGAAGTCACCGGGGAAGTGTTGGTCTTTGTCATCTATAACGGCGTGGAAGAGGAAGAAAAACTGCAGTGGATGGAGACGGCGCTCCCGCTGCGCGCGGACGTGGAATGCGCGCTCCCGGAAGAGGAGCTGATCGCGCAGATACAGGTGAATCCGGGACTGATGGAACTGATCGTGAAGCCGGACTACGACGGGGAAGAGCGTATGCTTGCGCTGGATCTTACGCTTGATCTTGACATTCATGTCTGGAGAGAGGAGCCGGTGGAGGTGCTGGAGGATCTGTATTCGTTAAAGAAGAATCTGATCCCGGAATACGAAGAGGGAACACTCGAAAAGCTGCTGATGAAAAACAATACCAAATGCAGAGTGGAAGAACGGATGGAGATCCCCAGAGAAGAGGGAAATATCCTTCAGATCTGTTCGTGCAGCGGAAAGGCGGCGGTTGAGAACAGCCGTGTCACGGAAAACGGTGTGGAAGTGGAGGGCACGTTACAGGTGCAGATCCTTTTTGTCACGGCGGAGGATGCTTCTCCGATCGGCGCGTGGGAAACGCTCCTTCCGTTCCGGCAGCTGATCGAGGCGGATGGGATCACAAGTGACACCAGAACAGAACTCGAATGCTGCGTGGAACAGCTTGCCGCGATCCTTTTAGATGGCGGCAATGTGGAGATCAAAGCAACGGTGGATCTCAATCTGATCGCGTTCTTTAAGCAGCATATCAAGATATTAAAAGAGGTGAAAGAAGAAGAACTGAACCTGGATGTTTTGCAGAAACGGCCGGGTATTACCGGGTATATCGTAAAAGAGGGCGATTCCATGTGGAAAATCGCAAAAGAGAACCATACGACTGTGCAAAATATCATAGATACGAACGAACTGAGTGGAACACAGATGAAAACAGGCGAAAAACTGCTGATCGTAAAGGCAGTATCATAGGTAAAATTGACGAAAAATCTTGCTGACGCCGGGAAAGTTTGATATGATTAGGAAAGAAGTTATGAAATGTAAACAAAAAAGGAGTTTTTAAGAACATGTCAAACGAATTTGAAAACAATAACGATGGAGGAGAAAACAACCAGAATCCATATTATCAGGATTATGGGGCTCCGTCACAGGGGAGCGGACAGCAGGATTACAGCAATCCATATCAGAGCGGACAGCAGGATTACAGCAATCCATATCAGAGCGGACAGCAGGATTACAGC